>Ga0209494_1001103_pt1 | contig 12088 bp, 8 predicted proteins | sample EN1Hudseemescosm_FD_184628 | JGI IMG/M metagenome (GOLD analysis project Ga0209494, IMG submission 184628) | Methane-oxidizing microbial communities from mesocosms in the Hudson Canyon - EN1B Hudson Canyon (SPAdes) (version 2) | ecosystem: Environmental > Aquatic > Marine > Cold seeps | place... | reverse complement strand
CTGATAACCATTGAAAGTGGCTTCCAATTGCTCTTCTTCGAAACCGTCTTTAATCTCAGCAATCTCACCGAGCAACACAAAACTACCGTCATCCCGTTTTAGAATAGGAATACGGGCAAAGTCTGCAGGATTATAAGATTGCCCAAAGGTTCTTAATAACACTTCACCTTTATCCGTTTTCATCGATCCTGCGGGCATACTCAGTGAGTTATTATTAATTTCTTTAGCAATTTTCTGAAACGATAAGCCATACTGGCGTAACATTTGTTCTGAGACTTCGATAGAAAATTCAGCCGGTCGTATTGCGCCTAATGTTGCCTGTGAGACATCTGGCAGCATCAAAATTTCATCACGAATCCGTTTGCCTAATTGCTGTAGTTCAGCTTCTTGAAGTTGTCCTGATACCACCACACCTAAAACTTCACGTTTCCTCTCGGCAACGGTTATTCTTATTTCATCCAGCAGTTCCGGAAAATCGGTAATGGCATCAACCCGTTCTTTAATGTCACCTAAAACTTGCCGCACATTAAAAGCGGAATTAATTTCAACACTAATGGATGCAAAACCTTCGCTTGAAACAGAGGTTATTTCTTCAATTCCATTAATATCCTGAATTTGCTCTTCAATCTTAGCCACAACATGTTCTTCAACCTCACTCGGCGTTGCACCTTGATAAGGGGCTTTAATACTGATGACATTCATTTCATAACTGGGTAAGAATTCTGCCGGAATTGTAGGCAGTGTAAAAAAACCAGCCGCAATAATCAGCACCATCAACAAATTAGCTGCCACCTTGTTATGTACAAAAAAAGTAATAATTGAATGCATTACGATACGCCCTCTATTTGAGCGTCATAAATTTTTACTTTGCGACCTTCCGTTACAAAATTGATCGGGGTAATACACAAGCGCTCGTCGACGTTTAAGCCTTCTGAAATCACGTAATGCTCTTCATCTGACCACAGCACCGTAACACTTCGAAACGATAAGGTATTTTCAGGGGTAATAATTAATACCTTATTATTTTCCCGTAAAGCAATGCGGGGGATAACAAAAATATTGTTAAGCTCTTTACCTTTAATTCGAGCCGTCACATATTGGCCCACTTTTAAAGGGGGGTTATCAGCGACTTTCCCATAAGGATTTTCCACTTGAGCCACAATAAACAGTTGCCGGCTTTTAATATCAATAGACCCTTCCGCACGGGCGATATGCCCCGCCCAAGTATAGGTAGTCAAACCTACTTTGGCACTAATTTCAACGCTGGTTTTTTTCTTAACCGGTTCAGAACTATCAAAATAGTCATCTTCAAAATCTAAAAACTCAATTTGCTGATTATTCAGTGGCAGACGAATTTCAGCGACATCAACCGAATAAATACGCGCTAAGACAGAACCTGTAGAAACAAACTGCCCGACATCTGCTAATTGTTCAACAATACGGCCGTCATAAGGCGCAATAATTTGCGTCTTTTCAAGATTTATTTGTGCCTTTTCTAATTGCGCCTTAGCCGAGTCCAGTGCGGCCTGTGCTAATTTAAGTTGCGGAATGTGCAGGGTTAAATCACTGCCCTTTTTAGTCGGATTAATTTTCTTCCAATTTGTTAGTGCTAATTCAACACGAGCCTTTTCTTCTTCAAGTCGGAACTGTTGCTCTGCTAAATTAGCCTCAGCTACGCGAATATCAATTTGATAATTGCGCGGGTCAATTTGAACTAACAATTGACCTTGCTTAAAAAACCCTCCCGACCTGAAAGCATCTGATACATCGGTAATACGCCCTGATATTTCAGGAATCAAACTACTTTCAGTTCGTGCTTTAACGGTCCCTTGCGTTTCTAAAGAAACCGAATAATTAGAACGCTGAGTAGTAAATTCTTCGACTAATAAAGGTGCCTGCGGGCGATAGAATTTCTTCGGCTCTTCCCCAAAGGCAATAAACAACAATGCAAATAATGCACTGAAGGATAAAATTACAATGGGTAAAAAAACTTTCACCCATTTATGGTGTAAATTAATCTTCAACATTAGCCTTTGTAGTTTTACTTTGCGCGTAATCACCGCCCAAGGCTAAGTGTAAATTAATGCGATTTTGAACTTGGATCATTTTAGTTTGAATTAGGGTTCTTTGGGTAGTAAAGGAACGACGCTGGGCCTCTAATAAGGTGACGATAGGTGTTAACCCCGCTTGATATTGTTCTTGGGCTAAAATCTCTGCTTCACGACCCTCTTCAGCAGATGTTTGAGCTGTTTTAAGTTGTTTTTTAAGTTGCAGGTCAGCATTTAAAAAAGACTCAACTTCTTGAAAAGCAATCAGTGCTGTTTGTGCATATTGCGCTTGAGCTTGTCTTACCGAGGCTTCTGTTTGATCCACTTGCGCCCATAAACGCCCGCCCTGAAAAATTGGCTGCACCACACTTGAGGCAATATTCCAGATGAAAAAATTAAAATTCAAAATATCGGAGAGCTCTTGAGTCTGGTTACCAACTGCGCCTGATAACGAAATATTCGGTAAAAAGGCTTTTTTAGCCTCCGCAACACGATGATCTGCCGCGGCTAAACGCCGGCGCGCGGCCAAAACATCATGACGTCTTTCAAGTAATGTGGCTGGAATTCCAAGCGGTATATCATGTTGTATTTTGGGTAAATCCTGAGATATAACTAACTCACCTTTCGGGTAATGTCCTGATAACACTTCTAAAGTTCGTATGGAATCATTTTTAACGACTTCTTGACCATAAAGTTGATTTTCTGCTTGCGCCAAACTCGAACGCATAAGGCGAAGATCAAGCGCCGTAAAAATACCTTGCCCATAGCCTTGTTCGATAATCTCTAAATTATTTTTATAATTATTAACGGTATCAAGATTTAATTGATACAAAACTTTAGCCGCTACGGCTTCTGCCCACGACCGGCCAATATTACCAGCAAGCGACAAATAAGCGGCTTTAAAGTCTTCTTGAGAGGCTTCATATTCGAGTTCAGTCGCTTCAACACGATTGGCTATTTTTCCCCAAAGGTCAAATTCCCAGTTGACGTTTAAATTAATACGAAAAGTATCGACATAGCCACGACTCACACCAAAACCACCGCTACTATTTCTTTTATTACGGCTTGGATTAAAAGAACCACTAATTTGAGGTAATTGATCCGCACCGTTAACGCGTGCATTCGCATGACTCATAAACATTGCAGAGCGAATCGCTTCTAAATCATAATTATGAGTTATTGATTCATCAATAAATGCATTTAAAAGCGGGTCATTAAAATCCTCAGCCCAAGGCCTAATCTCGACAGGAGCATCATTACTCACATCTTCCCATTGTGAAGGGATATCAAAAACTTCAGGTTGAGAATCATTTTTTAACAAGGAGCTACAAGCCGTTAACTGAACAAGCACCGCCCCTAAAAAAACAATTCTTAATGATGAAAAAGTCATCGTATTGTCACTACCTTCTAAAAAACATCAATAATCTAAAAAATTATGGTTTTATCGTTGACACCACACTTTTCAACGGCCTTTGGGGAAACAAGCATCACGTTAAGCGCTGAATATTGAGTGTACTTCCGACATTGTTCACATAGGCCTACATGAAAATTTATGACCATTATGCTTTAATCAGAAATGTTGAACGTCAACGTTGCTATGACCTTAATAAGATGCAAATCCCAAGATATAAAAAAAATCATACATAAAAAACAAGCGATTAATCAGTCGGAAACTTTATATGATTTTATTTTAACGTGATAGAAAATATCCCGAGCAACAATAGCGTATAAAAATCCAAATAGGGTATTGTAAGAGGATTCAAGAAAAAAATAACCGATTATGATAAAAAAATATCATTTTGTGTCATATGCCCTAAAGAATAATATCGCCTTTTTTTCAAGCAAGCCGATCATTTAATTGTTCACTTTCAAAATGTAGGCGCCTAGATATACTCAGTTTTTGAAATCAACTTTGATTTCCAGATTTTTGCTACTGATAATTTGCTCTTTTCTAAAATAACATATAAACAAGGCACTAATATCAGCGTAATGAAAGTGGTAAATAAAATCCCAAACCCTAAGGAAACCGCCAAAGGAACTAAAAATTTTGCTTGGGTATTGGTGGTAAAAATAAAAGGTATTAAGCCGATAAATGTGGTTAGCGACGTTAATATAATTGCTCTAAAACGCGCACTTCCCGCGCCACTGGCAGCAACGATGAGATCAACCCCCTTACGTCGTGCCTGATTAATATAATCGACCAACACTAAACTATCGTTAACAACAACTCCGGATAAAGCAAGAATCCCCATTATACTCTGACTACTCAAATTTAAACCTAATATTAAGTGCCCGAAAATGGCTCCCAAGATACCAAAAGGAATAACGGATAGGACCACCAATGGCTGTGTATACGAATGAAAAGGCATAGCCAACAAAGCGTACATAAAAAACAACACTAACAGAAAGCCACTCAATAAACTATTATAGGTACGACTGGCTTCTTTAGACTCCCCTTCAAAACTGTAAATAATCTCAGGGTATTTAGTCTGGATATCACGCAGAAACAATTCTGTTTCTTCAATAAGATTAGGTACCTGCACGATCTTTTGATCGACATTAGCGGTGACATGAACCGTTCTGAATCCATCAGTGTGGGTGATCGTTGCAGGTCCGCGCATATATTCCATATCAACAACTTCTTTAATAGGGATTTTTGTCCCTTGTGCATTACTAATGTACATGTTTTCAAGTGTTGCCAGTGATTCTCTTTCATTAAGAGGATAGCGGACAAAAACTTTTACTTCATCTTGATTTCTTAAAATACGCTGTACTTCTCGTCCTTCAAAAGCCTGACGAACCTGATGACCAATATCAACAGAAGAAAGCCCAAGTAACTGTGCCTCTGGTTTAATGGTTAGTTTAATTTGCTCTTTACCTTCAACAAAACTGTCCTGAACTTCTCTTACGCCTTCATAATTAACCAGAAATTGCTTAATTTCCTGAGCTAAAGCATCTAATTCAGCAAAGTTACTGCCTCTCAACATCACATCAACCGGTGCAGAGGCTCCGTGTATATAGGAGGTCATGGAAATTTTTTCAACACCCGGTAATTCTCCAACGAGTTTTAACCATTCTCGTCCAAATTCCATACTGGTTATCTTATTCTCGCGCATTTCAACCGCATTCATTTCAACTTGAACCACCCCTTTTTCAGCACTCCTGTTTCTAGAACCTTGCCCCGTAATACCTGCACTTGCATGAATATCATTAATAACAGTTTCTTCTTCAGTATTGTATTTTTCTCTTAAGGTAATGGCCGCAGTTTCTATGCGTTCAATATACCCATCAGTTACCTCGAAGGGTGTTCCTATTGGCATTTCTAAATTAATGCGAGCTGTCTCACTATTAACACGAGGAAAGTAGCTATAGCGAATCCAACCACTAAAAACCATACTGAGACAAACAATGAGTAACCCGATAAAAACCGCCACAGTCACCCACGGCCTTCTAATACATTTTGCCAACAGTGGATCATAGTAATATTCACAAAAATACACCATAAAAAAAGATGCTTTATTACGAAGCGGCGTCAGGTAAGGAATAAATTTTTCTTCTCCTAAATCTTTTAAATGTGCAGGTAGAATCAGTTTCGTCTCAACCAGTGAAATTAATAAAATAGGAATAACGACTAGAGGCAGCATGGTAAACATGCGACTACGTTCGCCATCAATAAATAATAACGCCGCAAAAGCAACGACTGTTGTCAACACACCAAAGGTCACCGCAGTTGATACTTCACGGGTTCCTTCAATGACCGCCGTTAACCCATCTTTACTTTTATCTTCAAGGTGTTTGAAAATATTTTCGCCGGTAACAATAGCATCATCTACCACAATACCCAACACCAAGATGAACGCAAACATGGTGGTGTAATTGATCGTTAAATCAAAAACGGGTAAAAAGGTAAAAGAACCTAAAACTGCTACCGGGATACCAAAAACCACCCACAGCGCTAATTTCATTCTTAAAAATAATGACAGCATGATAAAGACCAACAGCATGCCATTCAGTGCGTTATCAACCAGAGACTGAATACGTTTTTGGATATATTTAGAGCGGTCTTTCCAATAACTTATTACTATTCCAGGGGGCATTTCTGTTTGCATCTGAAGAATATAGCTTTTAACTTTCTTAGATATATCAATTGCATCTTCTTTAGCCAGTCGATAAACATCGATGGATACCGATTTTTTACCATTAAACCGAGATAGAAGCGGTAATTCTTCGAAACCATCCTTGACCTTTGCAATATCACCAATACGCAGGAAACTACCATTTTCTTGTTGTTTGAGAACAATATTCTCAAAATCAACACCGACATAGGCCTGCCCAACAGTTCTGACTAGAACCGCATTATCTTTAGATTTAATATTCCCACCGGGCATGTCTATAGAAGACCGTTGTACAGCAGTACTCACATCATTAATGGTTAAACCGTATTTCCGAAGTTGTTGTTCTGAAACTTCTATAGAAATCTCATAATCTCTGACCCCAGATAATGCAACTTGGGTAATACCCTCTAACGCTGCAAGTTCATTTTGTACTCGCCGCCCCATTCTGCGTAATTCATTTTCAGGAACATCACCTGACACCATCACACTGATCACATCACGCTTTCGAGACATGACCGTAACTTCCATCTCATCTACTTCTTCAGGTAAACCTCGAATAGCATCCACTTGAACTTTGACTGCATCAACAACTTCAGTTTCAAAAAAACCATCAGCAATTTTAAAAACTACGGAACCGGCTGCCTCATTTGCCGTAGAGGTCATATCAATCACCCCTTCAACACCGGAAATACTCTCTTCAATTCGATTAACAACTGATTGCTCAACATCTTCAGGTGATGCTCCCCGGTAACTAAATTTAATAACAAAACGCGGTTTACTGTAATTAGGGTTAGCTTCGACCTGCACATTGTTATAAATAGTATAGATCCCAGAAAACAAAATGGCACCTGCCAATAAATTAGCTGCAACCGTGTTTCGAGCAAACCATGCAATTATACCGTCCATTAACTGTGATCCTTTTTATACGTTTTCTTTGCTACGGATGAATAACCCTTTGAGTGTTTTGTCTTAATCTGCTCTTTCGCCATGGCTTCACCTTTGATTTTAACCTTGCTACCATTAGCAACAAACGGCAAATAAGTCGACAAAATACGATCCCCCTGATCAAGAGCTTTAGCTGAAAGAACCGCCTCTTGAGAGTTTTCCCACAACAACTTAACCTGTGTTCTTTTAATCATTGATTGATTATTAACAACCATGACGTAATTATTTTCCCTGACAATACTACGCGGGACCACAATTACATTCTCTAACGTAACCCCTTTAACTTTAGCCGAAACAAACTGACCAATTTTCAACGGCGGTCTGTTTTCGCCATTTGTATCGTATGGGTTATCGATTTTAATCACTAAAAATATTTGCCGGGTAGATACATCCACAGTACCTTCAGTTCTGACAACGGTACCGGTCCAAACATGTCTTTTCCCTGCCATATTTGATTCTATAAAAGCCTTGGGTTGATTGATTGATTTTGTTGGCGTCTCATCTCGGTAATACTCAGGCAAACCCACTAAAGCATATTGCTCTTCTGTAACAGGCACTCTTAACTCAACATAGTCCGTTGAAAAAATACGCAACAATTGTGTGCTCGGAGTCACATATTGACCAATGTCAACAAATTGCTCTAAAACACGCCCGGAATAGGGCGCAATAATTTTTGTACGTCTTAGGTCTTTTCTTGCTTTTTTTAACTTTGCCTGTGCCGATGAAAATTGCGCTTTAGCTAACTCCAGTTGCGGCACATTCAACACCAACGCACTAGCGGGGTTTCCCTGATTCAATTTAGACCAGTTCAGTTTAGCCTGTTTTGAACGCGCTTTTTCTTGCTCATAATTCAATTTAGCTTGCGCAAATTCAGACTTCATCCCTTCAAGCACAACCTCATAGTCTAAGGTATCTAATTCTAAGAGAACATCGCCCTTATTAAAAAATCCACCCGGTTTAAAAAAAGGAGCAACCTTAACAACTGAACCTGAAACACGTGGGACGACTGTGGTGATTGTTTTAGGCTCAATAGTGCCATAGCCGTTTATTTCAACTGCGTATTGTGTCTGGGCGGTTGAAACAACTTCTGCAATGGGCAGCTTCCTTTTATGGTGACGTTTTTTAACGCTAGGCTTGTTAAATAAAATAACTATCGCAATAGCGGATGCAAGCAAAAGCACCCAAAGAGGCAACCATTTTGAATTTATACGTTGATTGATTTTATTTAACATTGTTTCCTAGAAAAAGTGACCTTAGTGATTGACTTTATGTGCGTGAAGTTTTTTCATAACTTTTTGGCGCTGTTTGTCGGTTAGCATGGCCATCACAGTTTGTCTTACATGAATCTGTTGCAACTCCAATTGTGTATGAATTGCTGCTTTTTTGTTTAATAGCTTTGTTAACACCGCATCATCTGATTTTGATTTGATTGCATCGTGCAGTTCTTTACTGACCAACTTCATTTGGTCATGGGCTACTTTGTTGTTTTGTTTCATTTTACGCATTAAAACATCTAATTTAGTCAGTTGCGCCTTATCTAACGTGAGGTGATGCTTTATATACGATATTGCAGCAAAATATTTCCCGTGTCCTTTAGCGTCGCCATGATCCGAATGGGCACCGTGTTTTTTATGACAACTCTTGCCTTGGTGTTTGCCGTGTCCTTTATGGTCACCATGGCCGGAATGGGCGCCGTGTTTTTTATGATAACTCTTGCCCGGGTGTTTCCCGTGTCCTTTAGCGTCGCCATGATCTGAATGGGAGTCGTGTTTCTTATGGCAACTTTCGCCTTTATGTATGCCATGACCTTTATGACCTTTATGACCTTTATGACCTTTATGACCTTTATGACCTTTATGACCTTTATGACCTTCATGGCCTTTATAGCCTTTATGACTTTTATGTGACGCATGCCCTTGATGTTTTTTGGCATTGCCACTTTGACCTGATCCATTATCAGGTTTTACCCCCACGGCACTACAAGAGACTAAAAACAATACCGAACAAATAATAAGTAATTTTTTCATGTAAATCCTCTTATAATAATTTAGTGATAATGAAAAGCTAATTAATAACTTTCTTTGGGTAATTTATAAGGCAGTCCCCGAAAAGGTAAACTGCTATAAATAAGATCTAGAATCATATATAAGACCAGTGATAAGCCTAACAACGGCATAAATAAAGCAAACCCAACTGTGGCCACTATCACTCCTTTGGTTTGGGCATAATTTCGCGGCTCTTTAGGTTCTCCTATTTTGCCTTTCGGTCGACGTTTCAACCATAGCACTAATCCAGAAAAAGCCATCAGCAATAAGACTAAAGAGGTAATTAAAACTAACATAAGATTTGCAGTACCAAAATACTCACCGCGGTGTAATTTAATACCATAGGTCACCGCTTTTGCCATGAGCGGTACTTTATCCCATTCTGTTTTACCTAAAACAGAACCGCTGTATTGGTCAAAATGCATCGAGGGCCTGAGTGCCGGATCATCAGAGACGCGTTGTATTGCAAAAGTGTCCATTTTATCTCTGGGAACTTTAACATTTAAATTATCGCCATAACCCTCTGCTTTAGCAGTTTCAATTACATGATTAATACTAATTCTTTTAATGCCATTTTGTGGCGTGGATTTTAAAACATGGGAATGAAAACCTGCCGGAGCATTCATGTTTAACGATTTCTGCACGCTTTTAAAACCCGTTCCCCAAACATCTGTCCAAGGTAACCCCGTAACAATTAAAAAAATAATAAAAAAGGAAAAATAAAATGCCGGAACCGCGTGTAAATCACGCCAGAAAATTCGTTTATTACCATTAAGTCTGGGTATCAACGTACCCATCCATTTTGTTTTTCCACGGGGCCACCACATAATTAATCCCGTAACCGTCAACACCATAGCCCAACAAGAGGATAACTCAACAAATTTAGTGCCTACTTTTCCAGTCAGGAGGTTACCGTGTAAATCTTTCATAAAACTCATTAAACGATCACTGCTGTTAACAGACCCTAAAATACTGCCTGTGTAAGGGTTAACAAAAACACTCACTCGTTCACGGTTCATATTCATATCCATAGGAACTTTATTGGGACCGCCACCCGCCCACTCCATAGACATCGCAGGTTTAGTTTTACGCATAATCGGACGCATGATCATTTCAACGCTTCGACTTGGGTCTTCAAAAGTTTTCATATTGCTTAACTTTAATGCGGTCATTTCTGAATTAACATTAGAAAGCAATTGTTCGGCGGATAAGCGTTGATTTCCTGGCTCAACAAACTTTAGATCTTGGTAAACGATATTTTCATATTCGTGTTCGAACAGATAAATAATACCGCTGACAGTCACCACTATAATCAGCGGTGTAAAAATTAAAGCGCAGATAAAATGCCATCGAATAATTAATTGGTAGAACTTTCTACTCGTTGCATTTTTCGCTTTTTGCTCTGGACTTAGCGCGACGCTTTGAGACATTTATAACTCCGTAGTTTTGGTAAAAAGTAATTCTGCAATAATCTAATTAACCCTAACATTACTGAGCAGTGAAAGGTTTTAAGACACTATCAATTCAAAAAAATAGGCTATATGGCATATTGCTGCTACGCCATATGCCACGATTTTCATCATAAAGAAAACTTAGCGGATCATCCGCTCTCGTTAAGATAAGGCATGTCGGTACTACTAAACAGGTTAAAAATAACATTGACAATGATTTGGGGTATCTCTTCAGGTTCAATTACCCAACCAACACAAACGGTCAAAGTAAGAATAAAAGAGAGTGAAAATAAAAAAATAAAAACTTTGCTCATAATGTGCCCATCGAAAAATTTAAAAAAGATCTACAACTTATTGAACATTAAAAAGCAATTGACAGGTCACAGGCACCGCAGCACTGATTGAAGATAATTTAGCGATAGTTGTTAGTGCCTCTAACCCCTCAAGTAAATCAAAGTCGGTGATATTAATGACAACAGGTTCTGTCATGGTCACCCATAACTGGTTATTCGCTAACATAGTGATCTGAACATGCATCGGTATATCGGCTTTAACCCCATGCAAGTCAACAGTAACTACCACCTCTTGCTTTATTAACTGACCGTGTCTCAAGGCCTTAATTTCAACCAGATCAAGTTGCGCCGTCGCTATAGCTTGTGGGAATTTTTCGGTTTCAAAAAACAATGCCTTTAACCGCTCATTCCTCACCGGGATCAAGGTCTCAACACTGTTGAGGTCTATGCTGATATAAACCTGCCCCTCATTACTAATTGCCCCTGAAATACCGTTTAAGGTATGAGATTCGCCAATGGTGTTTTTTTTCACTGAAACAAAATTCACCTGACTTGCATCTTCATGAACAGACCAACTCGCAGCAACGGGAAAACTTAAGGTCACCAGCACTATTGCTGTAACCATCGATAATTTCTTAAATGGACTCATTAGATTATTTTTTTATAAAGGATTAAAAGATAAGTGACTGGCATGAAAGAAGAGCTAAAGACCTACTTTCATATTCATAAAACATGGCAATTCAACAAAAAACACACCAGCTTTAATAGCGTGATGTGTTTTTGTTTTGAACTCATGCTGCAGACTTAACGTAATCGTTTAAGCACCCTAGTACAAGTGATTTCTTTTGACGACTAAAAGTTATACGCAATCCCGCCGTAAAGCTGTAAACCATTAACAGTTCTGATATTACGTTCTCCATCCCGACCACTCCAACCCACTCGATCTTCTTTAACATCACCCATATTGAGCGCATGGAACCAGACTTCATACGGTCCTTTGTCATAAGTGGCACGGAGGTTAATACGCGGATCGCGTTGAAAACGACCACCAGGGTCATCTGAGGCCATGTCTGCGGTTGAATAATCGGTTTGATGATCCACCCCTAACTCAATGGCTAAGCCTTCTATCGGCATCACCGCAACACGGCCATTAATATGGTGGTGTGGCGAACGCCGCATTTCTTCACCATT
>Ga0209494_1001083_pt1 | contig 12180 bp, 9 predicted proteins | sample EN1Hudseemescosm_FD_184628 | JGI IMG/M metagenome (GOLD analysis project Ga0209494, IMG submission 184628) | Methane-oxidizing microbial communities from mesocosms in the Hudson Canyon - EN1B Hudson Canyon (SPAdes) (version 2) | ecosystem: Environmental > Aquatic > Marine > Cold seeps | place... | reverse complement strand
CCTTGGCACCTTGGCACCTTGGCACCTTGGCACCTCGAATGAATTTAGTAATAACGGGATAAGGAAGGTTGAAACTGTGGGCATTTCCCCCTCTCTATTGGCTGTCATTTAGAAGAGGATAGGATTTTGGGTTATATTTGTTTTTTAAAAACAACAACCTATACGTATCCGGTTTTTTCCCAGCGCTTAGCGCCTGGTTTGCGGCGCCTAGAATCTAAGCGCTTTGTTCGGGGTTGTTTGGGGGGGTAGGGGGTGGGTTATTTGGAAGCAATTTTTTTGATATGTCAGATGGCCATCATGGTATTGAAATCTTGTTTTTAGAACTAGATTCGCTCCGCTTTACTCGTGGTTTTCTTGTGTCAGAAGGTTGTATACCAAGATGATGCCGATGTTCAACATTGTCAGCATTAACCTACAAAAACAACAATAAGGTATGTGATACTATTTGTAGTAAATTTATATTCTGAATTTTGTTGTTTTTAGAATTTGATATTAACTTCTGTTTATTAACTTAATGACACAAGAAATTTTTAAAGAGACTGAATTTGAAGAACACGCACCGAGTACCTCGCTTGCAGAGTCGGTAAGGAATTTTGGATATGACCTAAACACTGCTATCTCTGACTTAATAGATAATGCCATAACTGCAGAGGCCACCCTTATTTCGGTTAGACTTGAATGGAACAATGAAAAACCATTTGTAAGCATACTGGATAATGGCGTTGGAATGACCGATAAACAACTTTCCAAAAATATCGTAATTGGTTCCAATGACCCAAATGAGCCCCGTCAAATGAATGACCTAGGGCGTTTTGGGCTTGGCCTGAAAACTGCTTCGTTTTCAATGTGCAGGCAGTTGAATGTCTTGTCGAAAACCACAGGTACAGATGTTTGTTTTAGGTCATGGGACCTTGACATCATTAAGCAGCAAAACCGATGGCTTATTTCAAAAAAAATACCTGAGTGGTACCCAGAGCTAAATGAGAAAATAAGAATTAAAGACCACGGGACCTTGGTTTTATGGAAAAAATGTGACCGGCTTACAGAAATATTTGACACAGAAATAAAGCTAAAAGAGACTGGAGTTGAACTAATAGAACATATAGGAACTTTTTTTTGTCGTTTTCTAGAGGGAAAAAGGAAAATTCAAATTACAGTTAATGATACGAAAGTAAATCCTTGGAATCCGATTCCTGATAACTCTAGGTCTCTGGGTGTTCAGAACATTAATGGTATAAAAATTCACCCATTTATTCTGCCACAAAAATTAACATTTAAAGACCATAGTATTTTTGAAAAGACAGGAGGAATAAAAGGGTGGAATGCTCAGCAAGGCTTCTATATATACAGAAACAATAGACTGATGATTAATGGAGGCTGGTTAAAACTTAAAAGAATGAAACTGGACGAACATTGCAAACTTGCTCGAATAATCATCGAGTTTGACTCTTCTCTTGACCTCGACTGGCATGTTGATGTTTCTAAAAGCAAAGCCTCAATTCCGTCTGGTACGATCAGGCAGCATATTGAAGCTATTGCCAAAAAGACAAGAAAAGATGCTGAAGAAGTTTACAGGCATAGAGGTAAGGTTGTCGCGCGAGCCAGTAGCGTTTCTAAAAAATTTATTTGGTCATCAGTCATGCTTCCCAGTGGAGAAACATCATTTCGCATAAACAAGGAACACCCAGTCATCCAACCTATCTATCAAAAATACAGCGGCACGAGAAAAGATCTTAACTCTATGTTTAGTCTGCTAGAGAAGACCTTGCCTACAGAAAACATTCAGATTTCAGGAAACACAGGAAAACTAGATTCACCAAGGGTACAGCTTAATGAAGTGATAAGACTTGCTGAAAACATGATGGAACAACAACAAAATATCGGGAAATCTAAGAAGGCTGCTTTGAAAGATCTTATTACTACAGAACCTTTCAACCAGTTCTCTGAAGAATTAAGGGAGTATTTAAAAATTTATGAATGAAAAACAGTACACAGATAAAATTGTTGAGCAGGTACTATTGCTGATTCAAGGCGCCGAAAGGGAACTGACAAGGGAAAGTATTAAGGAAATATCTGAAATCCAGTTTCAGTCGCTTCAGATCACATTCTCTAATCCTCATGGAGTCGTTCCAAATTATGACAGAATAGTAGAAAAAATTATTGCTATCCACCAAGCTGGGACAACCGTTAATTCTGCCATTCAATTCAGCGATACTCAACATGAAGAATGGCTAGACAGAAAAAGAGATCGAATTGACAATGGACTTCACTGGAATGCTTTCAGAAAATATTTGTCAAGAAAGCTATCTGAGGACCAACTTAACGAGCAGAACAATTCTACCGACAAAATTCTGGGTTACATCGAAGACCCTGAAAGAATAGGTCGCTGGCATTCACGTGGCTTGGTAATAGGTGATATACAGTCTGGCAAAACAACGAACTTTATAGCACTCTCAAACAAGGCTATAGATGCTGGCTACAAAGCAATTGTTGTTCTATCAGGGCTTCATAACAATCTGAGAAAACAAACTCAGATAAGATTTGAAGAAGGAGTTTCTGGGTGGAACACTAAACCTAGTCAAGGAAACAAGTCCTCTTATTGCGGGATAGCTACTCCTCCCCCTGAAGGTGTAGACCCTTATAGTCTTAAGATAGGTCATCTTACAACGAGAGAAGACCAAGGGGATTTACTTATCAACCGAGAGTCTGCATTAAAATTAGGAAGAGAATGCATTTACTCAGTAAATAAAAAAAATTATCGAACCCTTGAAAATCTTATTAAATATTTCAGAACGGAACTAGAAGGAATAGGAAACAAAGAAGAGGTTCCTTTTCTTTTAATTGATGATGAATCGGACAATGCTTCAATCGATACAAATAAACCAGATGATGATGAAAGTTCGAAAATAAACAAACTTATTAGAGAGCTTCTAAACCTGTTCCCTAGAAATTCTTATGTTGCCTATACAGCTACTCCTTTCGCCAACATTTTAATAGACCCAGAAGGGGACGATGATTTATTTCCGCGAAATTTTATAATGACCCTTGGAAGGCCTGATAACTATATAGGTGCCCTGAAAGTATTCGGCAATATTAATGATGACGGCGAAGAAGACGACACTGAAGCTATCGAGAGAGAAGTTGACTATGACTGGTTCATTAATCTCGATGACGCTCCTTTCTATTCAGATTGGGAAAGCTTTATCCCGCGCCGTAATCATAGGGACTCTCTTGATCATATGAATGAGCTTCCTACAAGCCTTAGAGAAGCAATATATTCATTTATAATCTCAATAGCTATAAGGAATTCCAGAGGCGACAGGTTCGAACACAAAACAATGCTAGTTCATGCGACTCGCCTTAAAGATCTTCAGAACAGGCTTCAGGTACTTATTGCAGACTTTGTAGATGAAATACATGCGTCCTTTGCAATCCCGCAGCTTAACTCCGCAAACGAGCATCTAGAAAATATAAAACTAGTCTTTAAAAATCGTTACGGAGAGGTACCAGAAACTCTTAACGATATTATGCCGGAACTCAGTGAATCAATTTCTTCATTGAAAAACCATGTCTACGGAATTAACGGTGACAATAAAGATGTCTTAGATGAGGACGAGTATCCAAATGGACTTAATTCAATTCGTATCGGGGGTGACAAACTTTCAAGAGGTCTTACCTTGCCAGGACTTGTTGTCAGCTACTTCATCAGAGTTTCCAGAATGTACGACACACTCATGCAAATGGGGAGATGGTTCGGGTACAGAGAGAATTATGAGGATATATGCCAGATTTACACAACCGCCCAACTTTATAATTATTTTGGCCATGTTTCCAATGCTTCTGAAAGTCTTCGTTCACGTATTTTCGATATGAACAGAATGAACTTCAAACCAACAGAATATAGGCAACAGATTCAGTCACATCCGGGAACCATGTTGGTTACGGCCCTAAATAAACAACGATATACAAGAGAAATCACACTTTCATTTAGCAAAGAATTAGTCCAGCTGACGAGCTTTAATGTTAGTAGAAAAAATAACGAACTTTTGATTCAGGAAAGAAATTTCAAATATGTAGAAGACTTGATGGGAAAGTTATCTCAGGTTTATAACTACACCGATAAACGAGGAGCTCGAGTATTCAGTGACGTGAGTTCAGATGAGACTATCCGTTTTATTGAAAAATTCGAATATTCAAGTGAATCTGGCACATGGCATGGAAGAAACATCATTTCATACATAAATGAAATGAATCTTAAAGGTGAATTACAAAACTGGAGCATAGCATTTCAGACGAGCACAAAACCCGCACCCGAATCAGTTCCGATAAAAATTTCCACATGGGAAATGCGTTCAAATGTAAGAGCTGGCCACAAGTCAGCTCTCGGTATTTTTTCCATGTCTAACCGTTCTCTGGTATCCATTGGCCATGAAAAATTTGATTTCGATAATGACTCTCTAAATGAACTTTCGGGAAAATCCAGAAGGGATATTAGAACGGCAAGAAACAAAAATAATGCATTACTTATTCTCTATGTTGTAACACCTAAGACAAGTGATGAGATTCTGGATCCTGTCTGTTCCTTAGCAATAAGTTTTCCGAGTAGCCCGAATGCATCCGGTGTATCTTATATAGCGGGATCAGGATTTGATGATTTTGATGAAGAAGAATAAAAATAACTTATGGAATTAATATCAGTACTTGAAAAACTTAAATCAGAATCTGAGTTTTCTTCAACTAACCCAGTATTTATCAGGATTAATTCAGATGATAGTCCTTGTCGTGTATACCTTTTCTATTCTAAACAGGAGGGCTCCTATCTCGGAATATTTCATGAAAAAGGAAAAGTTATACTTCAAGAGAAACCTCTCATTCAAGGGCTTGAAATAGATGAAATTGAGGAAAATAATAAGATAGGCACAAGGCTTATGCCTAAGCAGCCAGCGCAAGAAGAAGTATTCTTGAGTCTTTGTAAACATCTGGCCGAAAAACTAACTTCTTCCAGTTCCGCAAAAGTTATCACCCATACCCTGTTTCGAGAACTTAACCTTTGGAAGATTTTCTTTAGCAAAAAAAAGGGACCTTTATCTAAGATAGAAATAATTGGACTAGTTGGAGAACTTCTCACTCTTGAGTCGCTACTTCAGAATTCTGGGAAGAAAGCTTCCAGTTTAGTTGAGGCTTGGCTGGGGCCTCAAAATGCTCTACACGATTTTAAGTTCGAATTGTTCTCACTTGAAGTAAAAACATCAATCCTATCTGAAAATATGCGCTTCCATATATCTCCTTTGAGCCAACTCACCGAAGCAAAATATAAAACTTTATATATTATTCATCAAGTACTTTCATGGAGTAAGAGCGGGCAATCGCTTAATAATATTATTGAAGGAATAAGAAATATTTTATCTGCAAATGAATTAGCATTGTTTTTATTCGATGAAACTATCCATACTGCTGGATATCATGAAATCCATAGAACCATTTACGAAAAACAAAATTTCAGGTTCAAGCTTACGTCAACTAATACCTACCATGTGCTTGAAAAATTTCCAAAAATCAATGGAACAGAACTCAATCCTGCTATATTAGTAAATTCATATTCGATAGATGTTAACAGCTGTACCGATTTCCTTATGGGTGAATTTGAAAATTTAATAGGGGAACTACGATGGAGCTAAAACAACTTCTCTCAGACATAACATTTGAGATTGATGCAGTACTTACAACAAATGAAGATGGAGGGCTGCCTCATGAGTTATTCCTCCAATGGTGTGTCGACCAGATGACCGAAGTTGGAGAAACAGAGGATGTAATTCTTGCTAGTAATGAAACAAGAGGAAGAGCAGTACATGGCTTTAGCTATTCAGATCACGATGGGCGTCTTGATCTATTTATAACTAGTTATGCACGTGCAAACGAAGAATATACTCTTTATAAGAACGATTTTGAGCAAAGGCTCAACAGACTCGAAAACTTTTTCTCTCGGTATTTCAAAAAAAATGAAAACGACCTTGAAATATCTGAGCCGGCCTATGACTTAGTAGAGACAATTCAGAAAGCTGAAGTTACGTTAGTAAGAATGTTCCTTGTCACTGATGGTAAATGTACCGTTACCAGAACTAAAGATACTGAAATAAGTGGTATAACCGTCCAAACTCATATTTGGGATATCACCCGCTTTCTCAGAATTAAAACTTCAGAGGATTACTTAGAGGATACAGATATCCTAACCACTGATTTTGGGTATGAATCCCTCCCATGCTCATCATTCTCAGAGGAAGCTAATGATTTAGCAATAAAGACTTACCTTTGCGTGTTTCCCGGAGACTTTCTTGCTGATATATATCAGAACTATACATCACGTCTTCTTGAGCGAAATGTTAGAGCATTCCTATCTTTTCGCTCAAAAATTAACAGGGGGATTCTGCGAACTATAGAAGATGAACCGGAAAACTTTATTGCTTACAATAACGGGCTTACTGCTACAGCCAGAAGCGTCGAAATGATAAATGAAGGGAAAGATATACGAAAATTTCTCGGTTTACAAATTGTTAATGGAGGGCAGACTACAAATACAATCTATAGAGCTAAATATGCTGAAAAACTTGATCTTAAACAGATATTCGTACCTGTTAAATTATGTGTTCTTTCTGATGACACAGTGGGTGAATTTGCTCCCAAAATTGCTGAATTTGCAAATAAGCAAAATGTGGTTAGAAAAACAGACCACTCCTCTAACAATCCCATTTACAGGGAGATAGAAAGATGTTCTAGGCGGATACTTGCACCAGCTACTGGAGGGTCACAAGTCGAAACAAAGTGGTTCTTCGAGCGTGTTCGCGGACAATATATGGATAAGCAATCCATTCTTGGAACAGTTGCAAAGAAAAAGAAATTTGAGCTTGAGTATCCAAGAAACCAAAAGTTTGATAAAGGTAAGCTTGCTCAGTGCTGGGGCATCTGGTATCAAGAGGTTGAAGATGTTTCTCTTGGGACTGAGAAATATCACCCATCATTTATCGAAGATATAAAGAACAATAAGAACAAGTTTGATATGAAGGACCCAGATGGTTCGTTCAAACGCCTCGTAAGTATGATTATTTTAAGAAATCACGCCTATAAACGCATTAGAGAAAAAAAATACGGGTTTAGTTACCCTGGTAACGTTACAGATTATACTGTTGCCCTTATATCTAATCTATCACAGATGAAGCTCGATCTAGGCTCTATTTGGGAGAACCAAGATGTCCCCGAAGCTTTCATAAATAACGTTGATTATATTGCTCCTGTTATAGGAGAAACAATAAAAGAACTTTGTGATACTCACGGCCTAATTCCAAGGGAGCTTGCTAGGGGCAGAAAAGTTATGAGAAAAACCCTCTGGGAGATCTTACAAGAAAAAAACCTTAAATTGCCCGAAGAATTTGAGTTCAAAGGCGTGACTCCTACACGTCTAAACCCAAATATTAAGGAAGAGCTCAGCAAGAATATTGAAGAAATTACAAAATTAGGACCTGAAATGATGTGGGCTCTCGCAAAATGGGCTAAGGAAACTGATAATCTTCAGTCATGGCAACGCGGAATTGTTGGTTCTGTAGCAAGCGGACTTGGGAAAGATAGAAAACCCTCTGAAAAACAAGCTGTGCAAGTTATTAAGGCACTTAAAGAGGCTAAAAAGCTAGGTTTTGAATTTGAAGAATAATAGATAACCGAAGTAGTAAAGGATAGAAGGTTCCTTCAGATAAGCAATTAAGATCGGCTGTTAAGATTAGAGAAAAATCTTATAGTATTGGTTTCGATTTTGTTAATTAGCATTTGATAGGATTTTAGAGACTACATTAGAAATTTGTTTTGCCAAAAAGGGAGGCACTGCATTTCCCACTTGGACATATTGCTGTGTTCTTGTCCCAACGAAAAAATAATTATCTGGGAAGGTTTGTATTCTAGCAGCCTCTCTTACAGTCAAGCTTCTGCATTGGAGAGGGTCGTAATGAATAAAGTAATGACCGTCTTTTGAAATATGGCTTGTAATCGTTGTTGCTGGGATATCTTCCGCTTGGACCCTAAACCGATCAGAAAACTTTCCTGAATCAAAATTTTTATGATTGGGCTTAAGTGACTCTGGATATTCTTTAGATTTAGGGAATCTAATTTTCCAATTGTTTTTTATCGCAACAACAGCCCATGAACTACTAAATAAGTACCTATGGAGATCAGTGGCTAGGTGACCTCTTGTCTCATGGTTTACTACATAGCTATTTAAACGGTCATCAGAATACCATTTCTCAAGATCGAGGGAATGCTTGATAGATAGCGGTTTCTTTTTTCTAATGCCATGAAGTCTTCCTTGGTTATTGTCATGGGCAGTGAATTGTTTTTGTAAAGACTGAATGTGATCTGAAATAAGAGGTAGATCTAATTTATTAAGTTCAACTAGTGCTTTTTTATCAAAGTTTATAAGTGTCGAGAGCCAATTTTCAGTAGTGTTTTCTATTTTTGAGAGTCCGCTTCTTAATTTTGGTAAGTCATCAATAACGCTTTTTATATCGATCTGCTTGCTTGAAGGAATTAGCTGTGTGGATTGGGTATTGTTATCAGCGATATCTTCACGAAGGCCTAATAAAATAACCCTATGCCTACGTTGAGGGATACCAAATTTTTCACTATGAATAATGTATTCACGAGGGTCTTTTATATCTTCAGAAGAAGAAACGAATGAATATATTCTATATTTAAATGCTTCTCGTCCACCTTCAGGTTGTATGTTGACAGCTTCACAGGGGTTTTTAAGGTCCTGTTTGATTACATTAAATATGGGTTTATTGTTTATACGTGCTGATAGCATACCTTTTACATTTTCCATAACAAATATCTTAGGTTGGAACTTTGCAATCACTTTCAGATATTCGAGATAAAGGAAATTACGATGATCATCTTCAGCTTTATAAGCTTTATTGTTCAGATTTCTCGCTTTCCCGGCTAATGAGTATGCTTGGCAGGGTGGGCCGCCAATTAGAATACAATCTTCATCATGATTGATGGACTCTCTTATTGCTTGATATATTTCTACGTTATCTTTCCCTAAAGTGAATTGGCGGGCTTCTTTATTTGCAGCATCAAATTCTTTTGTAAATTTTGCTATTTTGTACAGCTTTTCTTCTGGAGAAGAACCGAGTTCTCCTCTCATGAATTGATAGTATTCCTCGGGTACTTCTTTAAACTGCCGAAAAAATGCCCTTAATAGAAGAGTCCTATGTGCACTAGTCTCTTTTTCGATAGATATAGCAATCTTGAAATTATTTTTGCTAGCCGCAAAGCCTTCACTTAGCCCGCCAGGACCAGCAAATAGATCAATTATTTTAATTGGTATTTTCATTAAAAATATATTTGTTATGTATTATTTAAATCATACCAGGTTTCATGTTTTTAAATAATCAAAGTGATGTTTTTTTTTAAAATATAAAGAAAAGTGTGTGTAACAAGTTAGTGAGGTACACCAGCCGGTTAAGGTAAGTACCAAAAGATGTAAAGCTGTATTAGCAAAAAATAACTCCTAATGATCGCTTTGAATTGATGCGTTTTACAAATTAATATGATGTTGGTTTTTCATTAAAAAAAGAATATACTGAACTTAAGCGCTGATTTGAACTCAGCTTGCAGAGCGCTTTATAAATACTAGCTAAAGAGGGGATATTATGGCCCGATTTAGCAAAAGCTAGAGCGGGTTTTTTTATGCCCGTTAGAAATCGCCGAGTTAATACCAACAACTTGCAGGGCGGTCTAAAAATGCTGCTAAAGCGTTGCTGACTCCTTACCGTCCAAGAGTTATCTCCGTTTGTTATATGGGGCGAAACAAGGAGAATCATTATGATTTCTAGACGATTTTTTCTGAAAGGAACTGTAGCCACAGCAGCAGGGTTAATTCTACCTTCGTGGGTGGTTCATGCGGAGCGTTATATAGAAGGGGAAGGGGAGCCTTTTCTTGAGCCATTAAGGTCTCACCAGCACAGTCTTTATGCGGTTAATCAGGGTAATGAATATCAATTGTTGTTAGGCGATCCATTTGCTAAGCCTGATTTAAAGATTACTTGGGAAGAATATTTTGATAGGTTTCCTTTTTCTACATTTCAAGATTACTTTGAAGGTGAAGATCCGATAGATATTCCTAAACCCGATGAGCTGGTAGATGAAAGGCTGGTTTTTGAAGCTTATAAATATTGGGAGAGTCCTAGGCGTATAGCTTTTGATTATCTTGAAGACTTAGATTTAGGTCCAGAGCTAGACGATGACAATGGCGTAGGTCAAATTAATTTTTATGATGGGTTATCACCTGCCGATGATAGTCTGATAGTTGACGTTCCAGATTTGCTTTCTATCAGTCTTTTGCAGAAACGCTTGAATGAAATAGATGGAACGGTGGCGGTTAACGTTTTAGGGGTTGATGAGTTTAATGGTAGTGAACCATATTTTAACTGACTGCATAATGCATTCTTAAAAAACCTCTACAGACATTAATAATTTACCATTCTCATGATTTTGTAAGTATGGTTATTGAGATAAAAAGGTGTTTTGTTGTAAGGTGAATGTTGTACGTATATAAAAATCAGGAAGAGATTATGCGTTTTTTAACTCGCAAATTAGTAATGTTAGAGCAGCTTAACAGTGCAAATCGGTTATTCGGTGGTGCATTATTATGTTGGGTGGACAAAAGGCCTTCATCTTTGCTAAGTGTCAATCCAAAACGCCAGATTTGGCACCCAATGAATCATTATTTATCTAAAACATTACCCTTAGAAACCCTTTAAATCATTCATTATGAATAAACAAAATGTAAAAGCATTAATTGTTGGATTGTATCTTTCTAAATTTGATAAAGTCGCGTACGAAAAGTTGAATTTTGGGAATAGCACAACAACCCATTCCAAAATTGGCGAGATTCTGAGTGTTAATCCAAACTCGATCAAAAATATGCGCGATGAGTATGACCCATATCATCCTAACAATCGTGCAGGCTGGTATCAAAGACCCCTAAGACCCAGTAGACAGAAGGTATTTGAAACCTTTACTGACTTAACTGAATTAGCACTAAGAGGAGTTGTTTTAGATATATTAAACCAAAAACATGATGAATCAGTTCTTCAAATAATTGAGCATATATCTAATTCAAATGAAAATGAAGCAGAAGCAGGTTCTAGTAACGAAATCATATATACATCACGAGGTATTACAGGAGAAAAGGCAGAAAAATATTTTCAAAATAACTGGCAGTCACATTACCCTGACTATTCTAATATAGAAAATAAGACAAAAGATGGATGTGGGTATGACTTTAAATTAATTGCCGATGATAATTTAGAAAAATATATTGAAGTTAAAGGCATGAAAAATACAACAGGTGGCATACTGTTAACAAGCAAAGAGTGGGAAGTTGCTATAGAACAAACTAATAATTTTGACTTATTTATTGTTTCAGATATTAACGAAAGTCGGTCTGTCAAAATCATCACTAACCCAGCTAAAAACTTAATTCCTAAGAAACAAGTCCAAACAGTTATTCAAGTTAATTGGACCTTAACCAGTAAACAAATCAATGAAGCCTAAGCATAAGTCTCAAAGGGATTTATTAGATTTGTGCAAAACGATCGCTCATCCCGTAATCGAGATCACCTGAGAAGTTAAAGTGGAACTATTTAATATAATTAATTTTGTCAGGGGATGAAATAAAAGATACTCCCAGTATTAAGATAAAACCCTCAGGAGGAATAGGCATCTAATTTTCTCACAAGGCCACCTTCATTATTCCCTCATAATTTTCTTCACCAAGCAGTGTTTTAATTATACCTAGCACACTGTTCGTTGTTGATAAATGAGGAATAATTATGATTCAAAACACCAGTAACAAACCCCCCTATGTTTTTGTCCCTATTGAGTATCCAGAACTGGCAGAAGGGGAAGAAATAAAACCCTATCAACCTGGTTTGATTTGCTCAGAATGGCTAGAAATTGAACTTGTTGAACCTTCTGAACACAATTAATATTCTTAGGCTTTATTACTTTCATTTTTTCTTCATTATTTACCCATTACTTCTCAAAGATTGAAAAGACGTCCGGTGATTTAATAACACAGACTTTTTAGTTATTAAATTTTAGTTTAGGGACGGGTAATGAATAAAAGAACAT
>Ga0209494_1001078_pt1 | contig 12202 bp, 9 predicted proteins | sample EN1Hudseemescosm_FD_184628 | JGI IMG/M metagenome (GOLD analysis project Ga0209494, IMG submission 184628) | Methane-oxidizing microbial communities from mesocosms in the Hudson Canyon - EN1B Hudson Canyon (SPAdes) (version 2) | ecosystem: Environmental > Aquatic > Marine > Cold seeps | place... | reverse complement strand
CAAGACACGGCGTAAATACATCCGTGTAGCCTTGGTGACAGCATCCCTGCTGTCAACAGTCTTGAAAAACAGCATGAAAACAACTTTAGAAAATGCTCAACCTGTTTTTCGTTCATAGTCATATTAAGTTAAGGTGAAAAAGAACTTTTTTGACTTCTCCTCACCCAACCCTCTCCAGCAGGAGAGGGCTTAAGAGCTAAGACCTTTATCTTAAATTCCTTAACTTAACGACATTGGCGGACGCTCCTACCTGTTCCACATTCACGCTGAAAATCAGGGAAACAGAGCGCTAGCGGAGTGATGATTTTTAGTCCGCGGTAGGCGTCAGGGAAATTTGCCAATCTTAGCGCGATAGCGATAAGGCGGCTAAAATTCAGACAGTAGGCAATGCCGCACTGGAATTAAAACTCTACACAGTGGCGGAAAGTGATACTGTTGAAGATATACGGGAATCAGCTCGTGGTAAATATCGTGAGCGTTTGCGCAATAAGAAACAAAGTTAAAGATGAATCGCAGGATTCAGTATCAATAGTGAACAGACCACCATTATTTCTATTTTATTCATGGTCTGTGCCCCTATTGTTTGTGAATAGCTTGAGAAGAAATGTAGCTGAGACTCGGGCAGGCGAGGACAGGCATACCGACTGTGGAGAACGATTAAAATGGATTGAGCCTTTTTAAGGCTTATCAAAGTCTGATTAAAATTCTAATCAATAATTAAACGCAGGTGCTCCTGGCATATTGACGTAGTTACGGCTTTGGTTGTTGCCTGCATTCTGCTGCTGACTGGTATTTCCAGATATAATTTGATAATGATTATTATTCAGGTATTGACCGAGTGGACTAAGTTGTCCTTGATAAGAATTATTTTGCCTTTGTTGTCCCGGTTGATGTGTTGGCGGAGAGGGTAATAATTCAGGGTGCACTCTGTGGAATGCTGATATAGGCCTGACAAATTGTGGCGATCGGTTGATTGCTGCGGGTGCACCTTGTCTGGGCTGCATACGCGTTGCTGCTCGTTTCGCATTCATTGCCTGCGTTTTAAAGTTTTCTAACTTGCTTACCCTGGCCCGTTGTGAGTTTAAAACTTTAAGTGAGCTTTCATGACGTTCTTTTACAGGCGAATAAGCTTTTAAAGCCTTAGCATAAGCTGCTTGAGTTTTCCCATTATTATTTGCTTGCATAGCAAGAAATGCTTTGTCTTTTTTCGCTGTTGCTTTCAACCTGTCTTTACGATTGCGCATTTCTGACTTTCTAACCGCTGATAAATCCACTCGAGCTTTTTCTAGTGTCTTTTTACCTCGTTTCAGTGTCGCCTTCATCGAAGATACCACCTGTTTACGCTTCACATAGCTTTTGGGTGTCGCTTTTTTTGTATTACCTACAACACTAATAACTTTGATAGGCGCATTAGGATTAGGTTTTTTCTTGGCGGCCTGTAAGGGTGCAGCTAGTAAGAGGCTTGTGCAGATTAGGTATACTATTAAAGATTTTGAATTACGCATTGTGCTCTCCTGCTGATTTAGCAAGTTTCATTTTTTACTCGGCTTTAACGGGTGTCATTACACCATCGTCAAAATTCTGATCGACCCGTTCTGTCAGGTTGGGTTCACCTTCACCCTCAACGACCATAAAACCGTTCGAATTCGGATTCGCAAAAGTCGACATAGCTACCAGTGCTTGAATATCAGGATGGGCATCAGGACCCTGTGCAAGTAGGGGTATAAGTGCAAATTTATTCAAGGTATCCTGATCGATTGGTTCGTTCCAGATCCGAACCTGACCGATTTCACCAATAAAGGCTGCTCTGTCGGAATATGAGCCAATACTGAATGTAGTTGCTGGTAAATCTGCAAAACCATATCCCAGCGTCCTTTGGAATATCCCATCAATATAAATATCAATAAAATCGCCCGTCGTTACAATCGCAACATAATGGAGTGCGCCATCGGTGAAGTCATATTGAACGCCTTCGAAATACTCACCTGCATAAATACCAATGCCTTTTGCATTTGATGCCAAATGAACTGCAAAACGCGGCCCTTCCGGTCCAGCATAAGCAATGATCGCAGGATCATATTCGAGTTTGCCTTCCCATTGTGCTGAAACCCAGAATTCAATCGTCCCCGCGCCATTAATATTGAGGACATTTGCGAATGGTAGTAGTAATGCACCCTTCCCGGAAAAGCTGGCAGTTGGTGGCCTGTAATCAAGGGCATCTTCTGCCTTAGCCTGCAAAAAAATCAGTAAGCTCAGGGAAAGAGCTAGTACTTGAATTAAACGAATCATACAAATCACCTTTTGTTTAAATCATTAACTAGATAATGATTCAGTCTGCTACTGAAGTTTCTCAATCGTGTATTTAACCCATATATTGCCACCGTCCGGTGTGCCATAAATAATAATACCCTCTAGAGGTTTAGGTCCAGGATAAAGTTCTGCTTTGGTCACTCCTCGTTTTTGATCAGTACGGGCATGTAACTTGTGAGATGCCTTTAACAAGATATCTCGATATTCAACACCCAACTCTTCCCTCGTTTCTTTACGTCCAACAAATAATCCTAATATGGTCTCACCAACCGGTGACACGACATCCCTCAGAAACGGATTCAATGCAGCTTTATCCTGACCAGAATAGACAGGTTTGATGTAACTGTAAAGATCCGATGCGATTAGTTCAAAAATGGGTTCACTGGGTCGTTCAACCGAATTAACTAAAATAAAATCTCGGTTAATTTCATGCTCCAATGCTTGTGGTCCACAATCCAGTTTGATGACTTGAACCCGTTCACGTTCCACAATCGGTACATTAAAAATATTTTCTGTTCTACTACCTAATGAATCAGTAACGTTCAGATCAAACTTTCCGGATAGTTGGATTTTATTGCGATCAAGTTTATTACCGTGAGTGCATTTAATCGATAAAACGTTCAAACGATAAACTCTCGATGTTGCCCTGGTCTCATGGGAGAGTCGAGGAAGCGCATTAAGCTTCTTGTTAATGGCATGTCCAAGCATTTGTCGCACCTGCAGGACTCGCCTGATCTTTTTCTGATCTCCGTCGGTGGGGAAAAAGACAACATTAATCAGTTCGGAAATAGATCTTAGATCATAAGCAACGGGCATCAGTTTATCGTCATTGACTTGAAAACTACCCTTATCAAAACCACCACTCCCGCCAATAGACGTCCAGTTTTCTTTTGTTTGTTCCAGACGAGTAGTTGAAGAGTCAGTCTGCCCCTCACTTGAACTAAGATTAGCGGATACACCATTGGCTTCTCCAGATAAAGATGCATTCCATTTTTCAACAAGTGATTGTGCTGACTCACGCGTGGAAGTTGTGCTTTCGTTATAAGCCATACCACCATAGGTAATGGCATTAGCGTAGTGCGTACCAAAATCTTCAACGATTTTTTCATAGGGGGCTAGATCACCGCTATTCGGTTGTTCTATCAATGTTTCGATCTGGTTGCGAAAATAGAAATGTAATTTCCCGTTGGGAAAATCCTGAACCAGGGCATAACTATAGGCTTTCAGTAATGATAAGGTGGTTGAGACGGAGGTATTTTTACGACTGCTAGTAACAAACTCTTCAGAAAAATTTGCTCCGAATCCAACAACATTTACCCCCATTGATCGCGAAGTTTCTTCTTGTGCCTGCACTTCGCTACTGGTTGAGATAGATCGTACGGTATTAGATGATTTCAACAGGTTATAGCCTTTCAGGCCATAAGGTACGCCCTTTGACAAGGCATCATCGAAAGAATACTCCTGTAAATCACTCGAAGCAAAAAGCTGTTTTTTCATGCCCACTCCGGGATCAAGCGGATCAATAAGGCTAGGGTCGTAGCCATACAGGCTGGGTTGATACAGTTTTACCAGGGTGGAAAATGAATCATCCCGGGCTGTACGACGACCTTGTTGCTCAGCTGTAAATCGATTGCTGGATAATGCCAGGCTAAACGGTAGTTTGGCTCGTTCATAACTGCGAGAGAGGAAATCCCATGGTTCAGGAACTTGAAGAAATAGAAGATCTTCTCCTGAGTGAGCGCCACGTTTTAGTACCGCTTTGATACTGCCTGACTGATAAGTGGTTTCATTGGCTTTACGCAATACAAATGTCCCATGACCTACTGTTGGAGCGCGCTTGTATTCATTTTCCTTTTTATCTGAATCCAGATAACCGTTTACATTTTCAATGATGATCGATCCAGATGGCCCCTTTTGAACTTTGATCGTCAGTGGGGAAATATAGCGACTTTCCCAATATGCATATTCCTTTGAATCTTTTTTCGGTGGTGGGTTTGGGTGAGTAACCTCTGTTGCTGCTTCTACCCAGTAGTCCACAAAAAGCTGATCGCCAGGAATAACTGGTGCCGGAGCCCCCATGTTGCCACCACCTGGTGTTTGTGTGTCCCCTGGACGGCGTGCAATTGGAGTTTGTGTCGTCACCGCAAAAGGGTTTTCTGGTTCTGCAAATGGATTATCATTAGCTGGTGTCGCGAAGGGGGTGTCTATTTGGGAATAAGAGGATTGCTGATCAGAAGCTACTGTATTCTGGTCTCTCGCTATAACACCAAGACCATATATTTTCTGGCCATCCGTTCGAACGATCAGTCCGCCGAATTCTTGTGAAGGGTCAAGCTTTTTAACAACCTTTTGCCCACCCGCGCCTGTAACACCCCAGCCTGTCCCATAAAAACCATTTTTGATCATTAAGTTGGAGAGTGGATTACCCGAGACAGCTGCTCGTTCAAACTCAAACGTATCGAGTTTAAAGCCACCTTTTTCTCCACCGAGATAGCGTGCACTTTTAGATCCCTTCGACCCAGCCAGAGCAGAAGTAACGACTAGCCCTTCGGGCACTGTAGCATAGACAAATTGAATCCCGGTTATTTCGCTTTGCTGACCATCATGATTGAAGTAGATATTAAAATAACTCAGCTTTGCACCGTCTGGTAGTACCAAGGTTTGGTCCTGACCAACTGTTTCACCTATGACTTGTGACAGCTCGTTCGAAAAAACAGATGCACTCGAAAAGAGTAACGAGCATATTAGAGATAGATATGTAATACCTGTTTGTAACCTCAGCCATTCCCTCATCTTATCTACCCCCTTAGGTAGTCACATTAAAAATTAGAATTTTACTTATTAGTTTTTACACTGATTTAACCAGACCTGAACTGCTTTAACAGATGCTGAATGTTTCAACTCAAGCTCATTGCCTGATTGAGGCACTATAAAAAGCGTTTCGCCTGCTGAAAGCGATCCCCAAAATGGAGAGGAGGCAGGCAAGGAAAGCTTGACGCCTGAATACTCACTATTATCGAAGAAGACCTGTGCCTTATAAGTCTGATCAAAGTCACCCGTTTGTAGACGGACATAATAAGGTGTACCAGGTTTTAGGTTACCAGTGTCGAGTAATAGATCTAACTCAGCTGTTGTTGTCCTTGCATCACAACTGGCAATTAAGGCAATGGCATCTGTTTCAGGAATTCCAAAGATCAAATCACGAACCGATCGATTTTTCTGATCATCAAAATACTCTGAGGTATGCCATATAGCACCATTCGGGTTCTCTGAAGCTGGATTGTCTGAGCCTGCCTCACTATGTTCAGTCTTTTTCATCGGTGGAGAGACTTGTGTTGTATTCTCTATGGGCTGATTCCACCCGCAATGTACATTAAAAATTTCGAAAGCATTCTTGCTGCCGCGTAGTCCGATTTGAGTTCTCACATTGCCAAAGTTGATTTTTGCCACATTCCCTTTGTTCAGGGCATCAATAAGAGGATCATTTCGTTGCAAATTGAACTGAGGAACTTGACCAAGCATTCCATTATTAACAGTTGATACGCTTCGTTCAAATGTTTGCCCATCTACTTCAATCGTTAGTAAGGTAGCTGGTGAAGCACTTTCTGTTGCTGCCCAATTAAGTGAAACCAGAGCAGGGTTCTCTGCGCCCTGGCAAGCCACAATCATGCCGATGTCATCGCCACAGTTATGACAGTCAGTTAGAACAACTTCTTCCAAATAACCAGTAGCCATCCACTCTCGGTTTGGAGCAAGTGTTGGTTCTCTGTTTTGGTCCGAAGCGTGGGAAGTATCCTGAATGGCTTCAGTCTCCTTGCATTGTTCAATAACACTGCCTTCAACTCCACCAGCCGTGTAACTAAAAACGGCTCCATGCTCACCTTTTGTCCACCACCCCCAGGGTACGTTTTCTCCACCAAATTTTGCACCACTGCCAGACATTAGCGGATCCAGTTTTAAACGCCGGCCCTTATAGCTGACCTGCATCTGACCACCCTCATAATCATAGAAAGCATTAACTATCTGACCGCTTTCACATTGATATGTGATCACATCAGCGCCATCAGGAAAAACAGGTTGCGACAGATTGTTTTCAGTTTGCTGTGTTTCGGCCACAGAAGAAGAACTTGAAGGGCTGTTTGCAGGTTCGATTCGCCAAGTTATATCAGGCTTATCAGGGCTGCACGGTACTAAATACGGAACCCCAAAGTCATTATTTTCGGTTAGACATTCCATACGGCCTACACCATTACTGCCTAGCTCCCAGCCTCCTTTACCAGAGCCAACTAAAATTCCTACATTCCACCATGCCTGCGTCCCAAATGCCTCGTATGCACATTTCCCTAATTCCATCTTATGGTCATCTGACAAGATCAGGCATCGAGGTTGTCCTTTATAACAAATAGAGATTTGGTATAAATTAGCTCCTACGCCGGTTACAAGCCAACTAAAAGGTGACTGAGTTTCTGAGGGAAACAAACGTACAGTTCCATCTTCCGCAACGTCAAGGAAGCGGTTGGCGGGATCGGGTAAGCGACCGATATGATAATAACCCGTTTCAAACGAATTTTTACCGCCACCAAAATTAAGATCGGGGCTATCATTTTCGACCCTTGGTGTGTCACAGACTAAAGCTGCATTACCCCATCCTGGAACCTCTCTGGCTTGAGTGTCTTGATATAACGTTACAGATAACAGTAGGAAAATTCCATGAAGAACTGAGATGTTCTGAGAATATTCAGATATTATTTTTATTTTTTCAGAAGTATTCATATTAAAATCCTATCAAAAAATTAGTCTCTGTCATCGTTAAGTGTTGAAACGTTGAAGTCGCTCTTAAAAGCCCTCTCCAGCTACATCCGTGCAGGCATCCAGCAGGAGAGGACTTAAGAGATAACAAAATCCACACTTAACGGTGACATAGCCTTTTCTTTTAGCAGTTGATCGTGTTTTTTACTGGCATAAGCTTTATCTGCATACAGTTCTTTTTCTTTCAGGGTCAACAGCTTTTCCATCGAAAGTGAGTCATGTTCATTGCCTGCGATGTAATCAATTGTTTTTATAAAGCCATCTTCATCCGTATTAATATGGGCTTTAAACCATAAGTTGCTGTCTTTTTCCCATTAGCGTCAACTTTAACGTTGCAGTCTGCTTCTCGGTCTTGGGCATTTTTACCTGCTTTATTTTTACCTGGTCGGCTTTGATTGGCTTCTATGACTGTTGCATCAATGATACTTATCTCGCCCATCTTAATAAATAGATCTTGTTCTGCGAGCTGTTCATTACAACAATTAAAGCGGCTCTAATAAAGACTGTTTATTGAGTAAATTACGGAAACGCCAGATCGTACTGTGATCAGGAACACCTTCACTTAAACTAAGATCTATAAATCGTCTGAACATCAAATCACGTGCTAATTGTTTTTCGAGTTTTGGGTCACTCAGACTATACCAGCTTTGCAGTAACAATATTTTAAACATCATCAATGGTGGCCAAGCTTGTTCACCCCGTTTTTGGCATGAATAGCTGATAATTTAGCTTCAATGAGTCTCCAATCGATTAGATCATTAATGCCATCTAATTCTTCTAAGGCTTCATGATGTTGAATAAGAGCATCACTTAAATCAGTTTGAGTAAATTTTTCCAGGCCATAATGTTTTTCTTGATTAATCCTTTCATATACTCTTATTTTACCAAATTATGCTTCGTGCAAAGGTCTCGATATAGAATATTTTTCTATTAATTTATCAGGACAATCATTGTCTAGTAAAAACCCATGATTTGATCGTGTGGTTTTTCGATCTACAGTTAATCCCGTCATCTAAAATTGTTTTTGAAATTACAGAAACTGTTGCCATTTCTAATATTACTAATGCGACTAATTTTATTAATTCATTAAAACAATATGGCTGTCGTTTTGCACTTGATGACTTTGGTTGCGGCATGTCTTCTTTTGCTTATCTAAAAAACTGCCTGTTGATTACTTAAAGATTGACGGTTTGTTTGTAAAAAACATTGTTGAAGACCCTATTGATTACGCCATGGTTAAATCAATCAATGAAGTAGGCCAGTTAATGGGCTTAGAAACCATTGCAGAATTTGTTGAAAATGATGCCATTCTGCAAAAACTTAAAGATATTAATGTTGATTGTGCTCAGGGTTATGGTTTGGGTCGGCCTCGAGCTCTAAAAGATTTGTTTAAAGCATAATCAATAATCATTTTATGTTTATCTAATTGGTAAAATCAGCACCAGTTATATTCATACATTACAATTAACTTTTTTAACTTAAAAGTATCTCAGTATGAAGCTAAATCTAAAAAAACAGATTAAATTTTTAGTTTTCACTTTTATTTCTACCCAGCTTAGTGCCGAAACACTATTAGACGAACCCATAGCCCCAATTCCTGAAATTAAAACTATAAACTCTCAACAAGTTGAACTGGGGCAGCTACTATTTAATGATGTACGATTATCTGAGGGGGCGCAACTCTCTTGTGCCAGTTGCCACTCTATGTCTATGGGAGGAGCAGATGCTCAAATCGTTTCTACCGGAGTTAACCGCCAAAAAGGAAACATTAACTCTCCCTCCGTATTTAATAGCAGTTTAAATTTTCGTCAATTTTGGGATGGAAGAGCAGGGAATTTAATGGAACAAGTTGATGGCCCAATTGCAAATCCTAAAGAAATGAATTTTAGTTGGGAACAAGCTATAGCAATACTAAAAAAAGATCCCTTTTACATTAATAGCTTTGAAAAGGTTTTTAGCGATGGTTTAACTATCTTAAATATGCGAAAAGCAATCGTCAGTTTTGAACAATCATTGTTAACACCTAATAGTCGCTTTGATCTGTTTCTGAAAGGCAATAAAACCGCAATATCAGAAAATGAATTAGAAGGTTATAAGTTATTTAAACAATATGGCTGCATTTCCTGTCATCAAGGCGTTGCAGTAGGTGGAAATTTGTATCAGAAATTTGGAGTCTTTGGAAATTACGTTAAAGATCGTGGCAATATTACAGAAGCAGATTATGGTAGATTTAACGTGACTAAAAAAGAACAAGACCGCTTTGTATTTAAAGTGCCTAGCTTAAGAAATATTGAGTTAACCGCGCCTTATTTCCATGATGGTTCTCAGCAATCACTCCTTGATGCCGTTAACATTATGATGAAGTATCAAATAGGGCGTATACCCAAGGGGAGTACAAGCGAATTAATTGTGGCATTTTTAAAAACTTTGACGGGAAAGTATCAAGGTAATTCTTTAGGCGGAAAAAGTCAGTGAAGAAATTTACCTTTATTTTTTTAATTGCAGGTATGTTGTTCTTTTTACTTTCTATATTAGGAACATGGCTGTATAGCTATTCTCAGATTGACTATCTGACATATCAACAGCAAACAGAGTTAATCCGTGATATTCAAGAAAACACGGCAGCACTTACCCGAGAAGTTATTTTAATTCAGCAAGGACGGTCATATAACTACGATAAGGTTGCAAAAATTCTCAGCAACAATGAAATTTTAGTCTCAAAATTAGCCTCTGAAAAGAAAAATAAACTGAGTCAAATAATAGAATCCTGGAATGATTTAAAAGTCATTGTGGAAAACATTAAATCAGACCATGCTATTTATCAAAACTCATTAAGGTATTTTCCAATAGGAACTGAACATTTACATTCGGAGCTTTCCAAAAACAAGAATAACAAAGCGTTTATCAAGGCTTTATTAAATCTTGAACGACAAGTGATGCAGCTTAGCCTAGGACACAGCACACACTCTTTTGAGCAACTGAATAGTCAAATTGAGGTATTTAATACATTGGCAGAAAAGCTACCAAAAGACACTGCATTTTCAGTGTTTATGCTTTCAAAGCATGCTCAACTTTTATTGCGCAAACAACAACAGTTAGAACAGCGACAGACCCAGCTACTTAATACAAAAATCCCACAACAGATTCAGCATCAGTTAGCTCAATATAACCAAAGCTATCAACAACAGCTTAAACACGCAGCTGAAATCAGGTTAATTCTCTATATTATTTGTGTTGCATTATTAATTTTAATTATTACCGTAGCAAAACTGAAAATATTCTTTCTGAATGCCAGGGTAAAAACGCATTAAAAACTGGGATATTGAGGGCCATAACTCAACATCCCTATCTTTGCGAGAAAATGATGCCTGTTATGTCAAATAATCCAAAACCAAACCTGCAAACACGCTAAGACCAAAATAATATCCACCTCTCTCAATCTATATCCGCCACTGGTATTAGTTGTTGCAAAAGTTCTGGCAGTCTATTTCCCCCTCATCCCTGCCTTCTCCCTCTGGAGAAGGTGATTAAGATGTCAAAACTTTTGCAACGATTTATATAAGCAGATGCAATTGCCAAATTCCTTTTTTTTGTACTTTTTAGCATAATAAGACAAAGCCTATAGGTGTGGCCCCTACGCTGAGAAACTGGAATTTAGCTCAATGATGTGTCAACTTTAATATAATTCTGCATAACCTCTAGGAGCCTGTCCGAGAATAGAGAACCTGCTACGGAAAAATCCCTTTTGGTCATTTATTCCGTTCATTTTCGTTGAATAGCGCAACTATTCGCCTCAAATGAACAAAAAAACTGCCTCAAAAGGGCTTTCCCTCGCGACGATTTCTATTCTCGGACAAGCTCCTAGGAATTTTTCATCCCCAAAAAAATTGATTTTTTAATTCACCCCAAAGTAATGAATGTATCGTCAAAGTTCCAGCAAATAACTGTTTTTATCTATCAATATCGCTTTATATCGTCCTTGTGTTAGTACAGATGTAAATACGCTGATGCTTTCGGTTAAAATTCTGAGTATATCTGCCAGAACAGCTAAAAAACCTTCTCCATCGGTATCTGATACATATATAGCTTCCTGATGATTTCCGCGAGATATTATGTGGTATAAAGCACCTGAAAATTCGAGTCAAAGAGGTCTTGCCATGTTGGTATTTCGATTGCTTATTTTGGCAGTATATTAACAGTCGGCCGATCATAAACCAAAGCCCTTAAAAATATTTGCTTTTAAGCACTGATTGCCCTGTGCAATCAGTGCTCAGTATATTGAGATATGCTATAGTTCCCACATTGTCTCAGTAGAAAAGAAACTGCTGTGAAAACCCAATAGAATGCGACAATCCATTGCTGGCCCCACTCTACCGATCAAGGTATTGAATAATGAAAATACAAGCCATTGTGAAACCAGGATTTTTTATCATGCTGTTGCTCAGCTTCGCAGTCCTCATTCCCGTGCATGCAAGTACGGACAATGTACAACCTTCCCCAAACTTTAAATTTTCCCACCTTTCCCTGGAAGATGGATTATCCAATACCAAAATCATGGCTATATGGCAGGACTACCAGGGCTTTATGTGGTTCGGAACGCAGAAAGGCGGGCTCAACCGCTATGATGGTTACGAGTTCAAAGTCTATAAAAATGAAGCTGATGATGACACCAGCCTGAGTAATAATTTTATCTGGTCAATGCTTGAAGACAGCCGCAATAACCTGTGGATAGGGACCAACGGCGGCAGTTTGAATCTTTATGATCGTAATACTGACGGTTTTATTCGTTATGGTGCTGACTCGGGTGTGCCGCATACTAATATCAAAAGCATTTTTGAGGATTCGGATGGCACCCTGTGGGTAGGTGGCAGCAGTACCAATGGTTTTAGCAAACTAAATCGGGAAACCGGTAAATTCTTCACCTTTCACACTGAATACGATGACGGAATTCGGGCCATTCATCAAGATCGGGAAACGGGGTTGTTATGGCTCGGTACCTATGATTATGGCGTGTTGCTTTTCGATGCAAAAACAGAAAAATTTGTACAAAAATTCCCGTTTGATTCCAATGCCCCAAATAGCA
>Ga0209494_1001077_pt1 | contig 12210 bp, 12 predicted proteins | sample EN1Hudseemescosm_FD_184628 | JGI IMG/M metagenome (GOLD analysis project Ga0209494, IMG submission 184628) | Methane-oxidizing microbial communities from mesocosms in the Hudson Canyon - EN1B Hudson Canyon (SPAdes) (version 2) | ecosystem: Environmental > Aquatic > Marine > Cold seeps | place... | reverse complement strand
TATTACTCGCCACAGTAAGTAAAAAATATCATCGGCATAACCGCCCATTAAAGTCCCCGTCAATAACACGGTTTTACGTGATTTATCAGCTAAAACACCCATTGCCTGACCTTGAGCCGAACCTGCGTTTTTATACTCATGGCCTTCATCAACTAACAACAGGTCAAAAAAATTGTCAGGTAAATAACGTTTGATAAATTCAGACGGTTGATAACCCCCTTGACCAAAACCAAAGGCTTGTTTTGCCATGGCTCTTTCCATCCGTTTAGCTTGTTTATCAGAAAAGACTAAATCGCCTTCCTCATCCATTAGATTAATAAACTCATAAACATTATCAGATAGCATGGTTGATAAGGTGTTAGCACCAAACCCTTCCAGCAATTTATCGGCTGTTTTAGGGCCTATCGTTGGTATTTGGCATATTGATTGATGCACCATTCCACGATAGTCTTTTGGCTGCTTATTTCGTTTTAAAGTCCATAAAGGCGCATGGCAATACTGACACTGTTTCCTGCTGTCATTATTCTGATTAAACATTGCAGCACTGATGCGCTCACCTTCATCATTAACGATAAATTCTCCGCAATCTGCACAAGCAGCGTATTCATGGGTGACAATATAGCTTCGCCTTGCTTGTGTTTGAGTTTCTGCAATCACTACACGCTCATATACTCGACGAACCACCATCACAGATCGCCAGTCAAACCCCATACGCATGCGCACCCGTCCCAAAATATAAAATTCTGGCACAATGGGTTGATGTTGACTATTCTCCCGTATTTTTAATAATTGACGCAAAGTATCTGGGCCATTCAACACCCAGACTTTCGCATTTTCAATGGTTTCCAGGATTTCCCTTCGCCATTTGTAGACTAAATGAGGTGGAGCTATCACTAATGTTCTGCGATAGCCTTCTGCAAATAAAACCGCTGAGACAGCAATACCCATCATGGTTTTGCCACAGCCCATTTCACCGTTTAAAACGGCTGCTTGCTCATTCTGTTCCACCAGTAATTTACAAACGGCTTGTATCCTTTGTCGCTGGGCATCAAAAGGCTGACGTTTTAAGTCATTCATGATTTGATCCCATTGGGCATTAGGCTCACCGTTATAAACCGGTGGGTGTTGTTTTGATACTGAATCCATTAGACCTGCATCAAATTCATTAAGAAATTGATTCAAATCAACGACATTTGATTCTGCTTGTTCCTCATCCATAGAAACAGCTTGTTGCTCTACCGTCTGTTCTTTTATTTGGTTTAGTTGATTTAGTTTATTTATTGGGCTCATGGTTGTTTCTCTCAAAAAAAGGAAAACAGCCCCCCCGTCAGGAAGTGTTTTCCCGTTGGGTTTAAAGTTAAGTTAATAAAATAATCTGTTAATCAATGGCTGTTACAACAACCCATGCTCTGCAAAGGAATAAGATCCATCACCAATAATGATATGGTCAAGAACCCGTATATCGATACAATCCAATGCTTTCTTTAATTTTTGCGTAATCGTTTTATCCGCATTGCTTGGTTCTGCAAGTCCAGAAGGATGATTATGGGCAAAGACAACTGCCGCCGCATTGTGTTGCAAAGCAGCTTTAAGAACCTCTCTTGGGTAAACACTGGCAGAATCAATCGTACCGTGGAACATTTCATCACATGAAATCACTTGATGCTGATTGGTTAAAAACAGGCATACAAATACTTCATGCTCATAGTGGGCTAATTTCAATTTAAAATAGTCTGCCGATTTAGCAGGCTCTGAAATTGTCGTGCCTTTAGAAAAGTAGCTATTGTAAATATAGGTTGCTTCACAAATAACATCATCTTCATCTGCGACACGGTATCGACCGTTTGCTTTTTTGATAAATAACATGGGGTTCTCCAATTAAAAGTCACTGAAGAACACAGTCCACCGCAACGCGAGGAATGAAATTCCCCAGTTGGGTTAAAAATATAAACGTCTGCACAATTTCCAAAGAAATTGACCACTGGACATGCAGACTCGCAGTGGTAAAAGGTGTTACTGAATACGCAGTAACGACGGTAGAAATTTGTTTAAAACACTTTACTTAAAGTTCTTTCCAGCACCCTGTTATTACTCAAGTCGCTCGAAAGAACCCCTGATTACTCAGACGTTCTAGGGTTAATTGACTTTAATTACTTAATGGTTAATATTTCACCAAAGGTAGGGCTTTGGGTGGTAAAATCTATCGCTTTAATTTGTGGAACAAACACATCCAGCGAGGTACGAATCTCTCGAAATTCACCATCACCTTGCGGTTCCAATACAAGCGATTGCTTTTTATCCTTAAAGGTATCACCTTTTATCACATAGGTTTTTTGTCCATCGTTTGAATGGACAACACCTGAAACCTGCCCTGCTGCCAGTGCTAATGCCAGATGCCAATCTGATAAAGCCATTAAAGGTCGTCTATGGCCTTGTGTCGTGCTATTCATCTGCATCGTAAACTGAGTCCATAGGCAAGGATATTTTTGTGTCTCTTCCTGTAATTGTTGCTCATCAATACGCATGGCATTAAAACGAATTTCACCTGTAGTTGCAGGTGGAATTGAGTAACGATCATCATCAGACCAACACTGAGATTTATCATCTGAATTACAGAACTGGTCTAAAATAGCCAGCATCTTGTTATATGTTTCATCATAGGTTGATGTACGTCGTCTAACCCCAACGACAACTACTTGTTTAAAACGTTGTTCTGGGGCTAAGAAAATACCTATGTTGTCAAAACCTGCTGCGATCCATTTTCTAAACTCTTGATCTAAGGTGTAATGCGGCACAATCAGTACCATTACGCCTCCATATTGCAACAGCCTGGCTGATCTTTGGTAAAACAGTTTTTCTAGGCGTTTTTTGCCTTTAGTCGGGAGTTCACTTGTTTGCCCCTTATCGGTCACTAAATCACCATAGGGTGGATTTAGCCACAATAAACCAAAACTTCTTGGTGTGATGATAGTATCTTGAAAATCACCGTATAAACATCTGTCCAATAATTGTTTAGCTTGAACAGATCGTTCCTGGTTATATTCCACACCAAAGGTCTCGACTGTTTGCATCTGCTCAGGGTGATGCAATACATACCTGCATTCAGCCAATGCACTGCCCTCACCTGCACAGGGATCAATAATACGCATTGTGCCTGTTTTACAAGGCACTAAAGCATTAACAATCTTTTCAATCGTTGCAGAATCGGTTGGGTAATACCCATTTTTTACAAAATTATGGGCGAGTTGTTGAAACATTAAAGCCATGGTCTTCTCCAAAAAAATAGAAAACCAAGCCCACACGGGAATTGGTTTCCCGTGTTATTAACATTCTACGTGTTTAATTATTGAACGCTTAATTGTCCAGCAGTTACCTTCTGACTGATGGCACTATTGAATTCATCTTCTGGTATGTTGATACTCAGAAGATTCATTTCATAACCTTCGATCAGCTTTAACCAGTGTTGTTCTCGCATCAGGCTAAAAATAGTTTCTTGCCAGTGTTCCAATAAAGGTAAATGACAGACCTGTTTGATTAAATTCCAGGTCTGATTGACTTGATCATCTTGACCTGGCAGCACCAAAAGGTATCCCTGCCGATTAACGTAATCAGGTGTTCTGGTGGTCTTATCAAACAACCAAACATGGACTAAGTCACCAAATAGATTCGACTTGGGCATTCTGCCCGTCATTTTATCCAGACGATCAGGGTTGCCAATTTTCACTGGATGATTTTCTACCCGAGTCATCGATGATAAATAACCATCAAATGATAATTGAGAGATTCCCCCTTCACTTGTTGTCAGGGTTAACCGTGCCAATAACTCTTGAATAGCCGTATCTCGTCCCCAGCATGAAGCAAAGACTAGATAATCCTCATCACAAACCAGTGCATCACAATACACATCGTTTACTTCATTTATTGCTAGCATTGAATTACTCCTTAACCTCAAGAAAACACACTCTCCTCAATAGGAGGTGTATTCCCATTGAGGTTTGTTTATTGAATTAAAAAAATTACTTCTTAGCCCAAAACTGTCCAATGGGGTTAAATTGATAGCCTAGCGATTTTAAACGATCTCGTTGTTGGCGAAAAAGCTCTCTATCAACTGTTGGATCAAGCTTGAAGCTTTCCTGTAAAGGCCAAAGTAAACCAAATAAAATGGCATCATCACACTGTTCTGTATTTGACGAATCAGTTGATTTAGCTTCATTTTCTGCTTCTGCTTCTGTTGCTAGATTTCCTGACCCTTTTTCTTCATCCAAAGGATCTTGTTCTAAAGGTTTAAGTGCTTCCGGTTCTACTTCGTCGACATTAGCCAAGGAAACATTTTCCAGAACAGCTCTAACCTCAACAACTAAACGACTTCCCGTTGAATAAGTGGATGAAAAAATTTTACTGATATCAAATAGCCCTTGATAACAGCCTTCATCATATTGATCAAGAATCTTATCTTTGACTGAAAACTCACCAATATCAGTTTGTAATGTGCCCACTCGAAATGCGCCATTACGCCCATTGATAATCTTGATTGCCAAACGACCGGATACACTAATCATGATGCCTCCGACTGAGTATTTAACAAGACTATCGATAGCAATTTATTCTGTATAAATAATATTGCTAAACTTTGATATGGCAATAATGGTCTTACTGCGGTATTAAAATTTGTCATAGCTTCTCTCTCCTGATCAAATTAAGTTGAATTAAAAAAACCGAGAAGCTCACACCCGCTACACGAGGAATGATATTCCCCGGTTGGGTTGAAAAAAATTAAAAGTTAAACGTCTGCAACACTTCCCACAGGAAATGGCTATCGGATAAAAGCAGACTCGCGATAGCAAAAAGTATTACTGAATACGCAGTAACCACGGTAGAAATTTATAAGATATTTTTTCACATCACCTTCCCTTCACTGCAAAATGAAAGATACTCTGAAAAAATCAGATGTGCATATTACCTAAAGGTTAAATGCACATCTTGTCTGTCGTTAAATAAAAGTTAAAGATTAAAATCATGATCATTAATTGTTAACAACCATCACTATTTAAAGGTCTAAAAGACCTTGCCACTCTTTACAAAAAAAGCCTGTTTCCCGTTTATTAAACTGACTATTCAATTGCCTGACTCGTCTATCTGAGTGTTCTAAAGTCACAATAATCATGCGCGGTCTACCGCACAAAGGGTTCCATCTTTTTCCGACGATGGCAGCCAGTGTGGTTTAAAACAAAAGTATCAAGGACACTTTCCCAGAAGGCCCTGTTGCACAAGGCATTCTGCGAAAACTCCAGATCAACACTGATGAAGTCAGTGTCTACAGATTAATTCTTAAGTTTTGACGGGGTAAAATATTCTCAACAAGGTTATTAAAGACCGCAAATGCGGTCTTTAATAAAAGATAAGACTTAATCAGCTAATGTTTCAGCTTCTGAGTGTTCTGTTTTTGCTCTGTCTTGAACAGTCCCTTCCTTAGAAGGCGCTGTATAGACCGACTCACCATCAACTTTAACCCAGCCAATGTATAGCAACCGAGCTTTTAAGCTAATACCGACTTCACCTGCTTTATTGCCACTTTTGTAAGTAAAAGTTTCAGGGTAAAGGTCACCGATTTTAAAGCCAATCAGGATCTTTTTATTTTCCTGACAAGCTTTATCAAGGCGTTTAATTACTTTTGCCGCTTCTGATCCACTGACACGGCAATCGAAATTGGTATATTCGATTGAGTCTTCTGCACCATGTAGTGCTGATATATTACAGGCCCAAAAAGGTTCGCCACGCTTAACAGGGACTTCACGCACCCGGTTAACATAGCCTACGCCTTGAGTATGAAGGTCGTAATATTTTGTTTGATTATTTTCTGTTGAATGAGTCATGATGTTTCTCCGAAATGAAATAAAAAACGGAAAAACACAGATTGCCCGACGGGGAAAAGGTTTTCCCGGTGGGTGTATTGAATTGAATTTAGAGCTAAAGCCTAATATTCAGGCTATTTTGATAGTGTTGAATTTGTTGGGTTAACAAAGCTGATATTCGTAATTCTCCTTTTGAAAAACCAAGGGAAATACGCCACAAGGGAATAGTTTCCCTGTGGGTTTAAAATAATTGTCTGAGAAAGGTTTTCTCTGGATAGATAAACGTCTGTAACAATTCCCGCAGGAACTGGCTATCGGATATTCAGACTCGCGATAGCAAAAAGTATCACTGAAATGCAGTGATCACATCAATAAGTTATTTTTAACACAATTTAATTGTAACTACAAGAAAATATGAAATGCATTGTCCTTTTACTGTCTAATTAGACTGAATACCCACATGTGATAAAAGTACCATGTCATTTCAAAATGACGATTTTAAGAATCGTTGGTAACACACATGGGTAGTTGTTTAAAGTTTGGTGATTTATAAAGAATCAACGGGCAATGATGGCAATGTTTGCTTGGCCAGTAATTCTTCAAGGTAATCTTCAAAATCCATATATTTTTCTCCTTTTTGTTCGTTCATCCGGCTTGGTTGCCGTAAGTGGTGATCTAGATCCTCCGAAAACGTTTTCGAAAGTGGTTTGTCTTGTTAACTGTTCAATCAGCCAACACGTTTTTATGTCAAACGTTGACTTGCTAATCGACTATGATTCCTTTGATAAGTTCAATCTAACGGATTTTTCTCTGCCTTAGGAATATAAAACCATTCTTAATACTATGGACACTCTGTCTTTATCCGTCGCTAAGAAGCTTTCTCAATGCGTATAGAGGTGTAGTTTTTATAAAGTTTCTGTTGACGATATACAACAGAATCAACTGAATATATCTGAACATGAAAACCTTCAGATGGGTAATGTCTGTATATCTAAATTCTTTAACGTATAAATAAATCTTCCTTTTAAAGAGCCCTAAGATATTGATGTTGTTTTCAGGAATTAGCTTCTTTTAAATCACTTACTCTGGTTACTTTAAACTTAACACCCTATTTTTAGCCTACACCATTAACACAAAAACACTTGACCCAAATGGGTCAAAATTTAATTTTTTCATTTCATTCAGGAATAACGTGTATTAGTTTATGATCGCCTGTAAACACTCGTTAATATTAACGATTTAAAAGCATGCTTGAAGAACATAGTCATTGGTTGCTACCCCCCAATTTTCTCAGCACATGCTTTATTCACTATAGTGTTTTATGGATTTGATTGCATATTTTTAACGTGAATGATTTTATAAATATCATCAATCACAAAATAATTCACCAAATTAGTCATCTGGCTTGCACTATAATCTTTTCACCACCAGTCGGAATACTTAAGTAAACAAGGTATACAGCCATGAAAACGGATATTGAAGATGATAAATTAAAGCAGGTTTTACAGTACCATCAACAGACTAAACATTCATTTCACCGTTCTGCTGATGCGCCCGGTTATATGGACTGGCAAAATCAACCCGACCCCTTTCGACGTTATCAGGGGACGCATTGTATGTCATTAGCTCTGGATACTGATATTGATTCATCACCTTATGATTCACTTTATTATCCAGACTGTCATGTTACTCAGACATTTAATTATCAAAGCATTTCCTGCTTATTTCGACACAGTATGGCTTTGTCTGCCTGGAAACAAGCGGGAGAGTCACGCTGGGCAGTACGGGTTAACCCTTCTAGTGGTAACCTGCATCCCACTGAAGCCTATCTGTTATCTCCAGCAATTGACAATTTATCATCGATGCCAATGATTGCTCATTATGCACCGCAAGAACATGGTTTAGAACAGCGTTGTATATTAACTGAGCATCTATGGCAATTACTAACATCAGAGTTTAATCAGCCTGTAATATTCATAGGTTTGAGTAGTATTTATTGGAGGGAATCCTGGAAATATGGCTCAAGAGCCTATCGTTACAGTCATCTTGATATTGGACATGCACTGGCAGCAATTAGCCTTTCTGCCACTTCATTGGGCTGGCATTGTCAGCTACTGGAAAATAGTTCAACTGAACAAATACGCAAACTTTTAGGCTTGCCAGACAATCATGATAATGAAAGCGAACAAGCTGACTGCCTAATTGCAATCACTCAGACAAAAAATAAAAACCCAGTTCTATCTTTACCAGCCCACGCCATACAACAAATAACTTTAGCTGACTGGCATGGCAAAACGAATGTTTTAAGTGCTACTTCAATTTGCTGGGATGCAATCAATAGCGTTGCTACCACCTGTGAAAAACCCATCACTAAACAAACTGCCTTAAACAGCACCCTTAAAAAAGAACAGACGCAACAACATGATTCTTCCAGTCTTAAAGCATACGATATCATTCTGCAACGCCGCAGTGCGGTATCTATGGATAAGCAGACCACTATTACAGCTGAACAGTTTTACCAGCTGCTATCCAAACTCATGCCAGAACAAGTTGAATCGCCTTATAACTTATTGATTTCTTCAAACAGGGTACAGTTGATATTCTTTGTACACCGAGTAGTAGGCATTAAATCGGGTGTTTATTGTCTGATTCGTGACCCAGAAGCATTAGCCGAATTAAAGCAATTAATGAACCCAGAATTTACCTGGACTCCCTCCGCTGAAGAATCATCACTCTTCTGCCTGGTTGAAGGCGATGCCAGATCACTTTCTCAACAGTTATCATGCCAACAAGACATTGCCTCCGATGGCTGTTTTTCACTGGCAATGTTATCTCGCTTTAAACCGACACTCCAAAAAACAGGCACCTGGTTATATCCCCAACTGTATTGGGAATGCGGCATCATTGGACAAGTACTATATCTGCAAGCAGAAGCATTAAATATTCAAGGCACGGGGATAGGTTGTTTTTTTGATGATCCTGTCCATGACTTTCTTGGCTTGAAAAACATGGACTTTCAAACGCTGTATCATTTCACCATCGGTGGAGCCGTTTATGATGATAGAATTCTAACACTCCCTGCTTATAGCAAGCAGCCATCGACCACTAAAAACCCATGAGAAAATCAGTATGAAACAATTACATAGAAAAGACTTATTTGGCTGGTCAGAATTTAACCAGGAAAGAAACCTGGATTTTAACAGCGTACTCTGGGTGCGTGAATCAGGTAATATTTTAATTGACCCTTTACCATTATCAACACATGACCTGAACCACCTAAAAGCATTAGGCGGTGCCAGTCTTATTGTGATTAGTAATAGTGATCATTGTCGTGATGCAGAAAATATAGCAGCACAAACCGGTGCTAAAATAGTCGGTCCAGTCGGGGAAAAGGACAACTTCCCAATAAATTGTGAACGCTGGATTTCAGATAATGAAGGAATTGTTCCAGGCCTTATGGCTTATCAAGTTGAAGGATCAAAAACAGCGGGAGAACTCGCCTTCCTACTGGATGATAATACACTAATCACCGGAGATTTGATTCGTTGTCATATAGCGGGTGAATTATGTCTACTACCCGATACCAAGCTAACAAACCAGGATCTGGCTCTAAAATCAGTCGTCCGCCTGGCCAATCTATCAACAATTGATACTATTTTAACAGGAGATGGCTGGCCCATTTTCAACCATGGAAGTACCACATTAAATCGTCTGATTGAATCTAAAAAATAAGTTGCCAGTACTCACCAAAACTGAAAACCAACAGTGACACTTAGCTGATACGCTATCAACCATAATTGAAGGGGGGATCATGGTTTCAAGAGCAGTTAATGGACCTAAAAGCTGGTTACTCAACCACCAGAATACTGGATATCACATAAATCCGGCCAACTCCAGTATGAACAATTTAAAAAAATGATTGATCATCATCAAGTCCTTTTTATGTAAAGTCCAAATTCAATTGACACAATGGTTAACCAAAGCTGGTACACATCTAGTCAAGTCAACTAATACAGAGAGCATAAGAATGAAGTTGAATAGTCACTATCGACCCAAACCGGTCATTGGATTCATTTAACGCCTGAAGGAATAAGTCATTATTTTTACATTGTCCTTAATTATTCCAATGGAATAACAAAAACTCTCAATTCTGGACCTGGTCCCGTATTTTTCCTCCAAAGCGCATAGACATGGAAGTCATTAGCAAGGTCTGAATATGAGTGTAAAATTACGTAGGTCACCACACGATCAAGTACTTATAACAATCAGTATAATTCGTATATATCTTGGTCATCAAGGAAACTCTTATTAGACCAGCTCGTTTGCTCAGAGTGCTTGTAACGGATTTCTCCATATCCTGTACTGGTAGCTTGAAGATAGACCCAGTCGTCACCGTCTTCTGACGGATAGATTTCTTTTCCCTCAAATACGTGTTCGTCCAGAACCGTATTTCCAGATATCTTATCTTCAACTGTCCAGATCTTAGAAGATACACTGGAGTTCTTGAAGCGGAGGCGAACTGTTCCTTCTGTCAGTGAAAAAGTGAGGCCTAAGTTTGCCTCTTGGTGCGACAGTGCAGTGAATGCTCCCAGCAGATCACTGTCATTAGCATCAGTCAGAGGCTGGAGTTCTACACGTGCAATATAAATCGGAGTGTTAGGAAACGTTGTAGGGTAGCAGAATGTAACTTGGCGAAGTTGTTCGATGTTCTTAATTCGGTCCTTGTGCAAAGGGATGTACGGACAACGCTGTTCCCGTAGATTTATGGCAACGTGTGGATAATACAGTATGTGGTCGAGTCGATTTGAGTCAGCTGTAATTACCCAAGTAAATGTTAGTCCAGATTCCAATGTGTTTAAGATAAATTCATTAGCTTTCATGGTAACTCTCTCTTAGTTTAAAATTGTAAATAACTATTGCGCATGAGCCAGATGGGTAAAGATTAAATTGATTTATCTCTTGATCTTATGGCTACTCAATATAAAACTTTATCCTTTGCTACTTCGTAATTATTCCCACTTTTTTCTTTGTTTTTAAAATATTTCTATATGAATCTAGAACATATTGTCGATAAGGTTACACTTGGATTGCGATTGTAGTGCTCTTTTATTTTATCACTGTGCCCCTCTCTTCCAATAGGACGGGTATCAAATCCTGATGCAGTTGAGAAAAACCCTTCAAATCTAAATCCTGCCATACCAGGAACCTTAAATTTGAATATTCCTTTAAGGCCACATTTCACCAAATTACCACGATTACATTTAAAATCTCCATCAGATACCCACCGCCCACTACTATATATCGTTAAAGTAAATCCATCGAAAATTTCACACTTACCTCCCATATGTCCCCATCTAAAAGTTGTAGAATCCACCGTTTCTTCTAATAAATTCTTTGGTGTATCAATAATTTCTGGCGTAAACGACTCACAATCATTACATTCACTAGAAATTAACAATTTTTCAAGTTGTTCAACTCTGTTTTTTAGGTCTTGTACATCTTTGCCTATATCGTATTCATTCATACTTTATTCACCTCAATATATAGAAATCACAGTAAATCTGCATTACAATTATAGCTAAGGTTAGTAGCCATTTTAAGTGGTGTAGTATCTAAGTTAATGAAGAATAACTTGAGCCCTGTCGGCAATTATACTATCAGGAAAGCATAGGAATTTTAAACCACAAAGCCAAGGTATTATTAGATTTACTACAATAACCAGTCTATCAACTGTATGCAAAAACGGGGTTGGTTCTTATTTCGACCACTTTAACTAAAATTATTTTTTAGAACTGCTTAAAATTGATGTAAAACAAATCCTTAAATAGTTTCGTGAATATTTTTTTAAATAAAAATGGCCTAAAAGTAACAATAAATGTCGCTTCTGGTATTAAAAACTAGGCTATTTTTCTCTGCAATGAGTAATTTACTCCATAGGGTCAGATACAAGGTCTTTGAATTATGATGATAAATTTACCTATCAAAAAAACTGAGAAATCAAAGATCCGCCTTCCTGATGCACTTTGTGTCGCTTATCAAATATCCTAAAATCATAAATTTTTTTTCAGAATACACCACCTGAAAAAAATAGCATGACCCATATGAGTCAAAATTCAAATTATTTTTTACTTGGTTAAGAAGTCAGAAGATTTAGTTTGTATGACTGCTCATGGCTGTAAAATGTCATTACCTTTTGCCTTACCTACAAGTTCTTTGAATTTAGTATTAATACTACGCCATCTGGAAAAAATAGCATGACCCATATGGGCCAAAATTCTAATTATTTTTTACTCGATTAAGAAGTTAGACGATTATGTTTGTATGACTGCTCATGGCTGGCAAGCGACCGTTTCAGTCT
>Ga0209494_1001074_pt1 | contig 12231 bp, 8 predicted proteins | sample EN1Hudseemescosm_FD_184628 | JGI IMG/M metagenome (GOLD analysis project Ga0209494, IMG submission 184628) | Methane-oxidizing microbial communities from mesocosms in the Hudson Canyon - EN1B Hudson Canyon (SPAdes) (version 2) | ecosystem: Environmental > Aquatic > Marine > Cold seeps | place... | reverse complement strand
TACAGTGGATAATAAAACTGACTAAATTATCTAAAGCAACTAATGAGCGTTGATTATGAATAGCACCAAAGGGTAAAGGTGTCCCTCTATGAACCCATTTAACCATAGACGCAAAGTTTGCTTTAACACCTGGACCATAAACAAGAGGTGGTCTAATAATTACCACATCCATACCTGTTTTTTTGGCTATATATAATAAACCTTGCTCGGCTTCATATTTCGATAATCCATAAGGGTCAACAGGAATAAAGCTATCATCAGCCTTAAACGGTACATTGCGACCTGTAAACTCACCATTTACTTTGATTGAACTAATAAAAACAAATCGCTTAACACCCGAGACGGCGGCTTGCTCTGCTAAACGTAATGTACCGGCGGTATTCACTGCTCTGAAATTCTCCAAAGGATCAATCACTGAATCTTTCATAATATGAACCCGTGCAGCCGTATGAACAACAACATCAACACTCGCCAAACTACCAGTCCAATCTGTCGTCTCTGTGATATCACCAATAACGACTAATTCAACATTTCTCAAACTAGGTGAAACTTTTCGGGTAACGCCTCTAACAGAATACCGACAAGATATAAGCTTCTTCAGTAAAGCACTCCCAACAAAACCATTCGCACCTGTCACTAAAACATTCATACCAATTCTTTATATACAGAAGTATAAGCAGCACCCAAAGTTTCGCCTGAAAATAATATTTCGTAACGCTGTCGTGCATTACGAGCAAAGTGCCTTGATACTGATTCATCTAACAAAATACGCATTGCTTCTGTCAATTGCTCAGGTGACTCTGGAGCAACAACCAATCCAGTTTCCTCATGCTTATTAACATACGAAGTCCCAGTGCCTATTTCACATGAAATCATAGGCTTACTCATCATTGCAGCTTCCACTAAAACCATTCCATAAGCCTCGGAGCGTAAATGTGACGGTAAAACCAGCGCAGTACAATTCATCAATAAAGATCGCTTTTCCTCATTCGTCACTTGTCCTGCAAAAATCACATTATTAACGCCCAAACCTATCGCTAATTTATTTAACTTATCGCCTTCTGGCCCACTTCCAGCAATAACAATTTTTGCATTCAGTTTTTTTGCCGCCTGAATTAAAGTATGCAAGCCTTTGTAATAGCGTAAAACACCAATAAACAAAAAATAAGGTTCTGATAAACCTAAATTAAGACGTTGCAATATCTCATCATTATTCACAGTAGGGTACGATGCCTCTTCGATACCCAAAGGAATTATTCGTACTTTATTTCTAATCGCGGGGTGCGACAACACAGGGCTTGTTTCAGCGTAAGCTGGACAATTAGCCACAATAATATCCATACTTTTTAACATCTTCCACATTAGTGGCGCATAAACAGTCCCTAATATCTTCTGTCTAACGACATCAGAAATATACGTTAATACAGCCGGTTTATCAGGTCGAACAGTGGAATGCAATATATCCTCAAATGGCCAAGGAAAAAAGTAATGCAACACATCAGCTTCTTTTGCTAATTTTGAAAAACGAGAAAAAGCAGCTACTCCACCTATATCACAAGAAGCAGGCGCGAGCCAAGAGCGACTTCTTACAACTCGCCCTTCAGGTCGAATTAACTCAGACGGTTCAGGGCTAGGAGATAAGGTATAAATTGTATTATTAACCCCTTGATGACTAGTAGATAAACTAACCTGCCTAATAGCTTCTTGCAAGCCCCCAGGTGGATCTGGAAAATAAGTACGGTAAACATTTAAAACTTGCATTTACTACGCCGATTTTCCTAATACATTTTTATATACGCCAACAGTTTCTTCAGCGCAGCGCTCCCATGTAAATTGTCTTGCACGCGTTACGCCTTTAGCTGTTAAAGTATCCGCTAGCAACGTATCACTAACCACTTTTAACATCGCATTAGCAATGTCAGTTACATCTAGTGGGTCAACCAATAATGCAGCCTCACCAGCCACTTCAGGCAAAGAAGTATTATTAGATGTAATAACAGGAGTACCTGCCGCCATCGCTTCAAGAACAGGAAGTCCAAATCCCTCATGTAAGGAAGGAAACACTAAGCTTTTTGCTAAAGATACCACTGTGTACAAATCGCTTAAATCAAGATATTGAAGCCAGGATATTTTATCTCCATAACGACCAGTTTTCAAACCATCAGCAACATCACTATCCCATCCCTCTCGCCCTACTATTATCAAAGGGAATTCTTCCCTAGTCGCACTTGGCAGAGATTGGTGCGCCTCAATAACTCGCCTAACATTTTTTCTAGGCTGTAAAGTACCCACAAACAAATAATAGCTCTTGGGTAACTTTAGCCTTTTTGAAACCTCAAGACTAGTTTGATCTGATATATCTGAAAACCAACGCTGATCTACTGCTAAGGGAATAACAGTTATTTTCCTTTCGGAGATACCAAAGTGAGTTTCTATTTCAGACTTTGAATACTCAGAAATAGTGAGTATATGGTCGGCCCAGTGACTAGACTTTCGCCACAGAGCATTTTTCAATGCTCGATACCTATAAGTAACCCACTCAGGGTGAGATAATGGAATTGCATCCATCAAAGTAGCAATAACTGGCGTTTTTCTTAACTTAGGAATTAAGTGGTCCGTTGCATGAACAAGATCAACCCTCTCACTTAATACCTCCCCCCCAAGGAAAGGCAACGATGTAATACCTGAACATAACGCTCCTTTAGCAAACCCACCTAACTGTACCGGTGTATTGTGACTAAGTAATTCACTAGGAATTTGAGTATTAAAACCAAAGGGAACAAGCTCAACATCATCTCTTTCATAAAAGCGATTTAACAACTCATTCGTGTATGAACCTATCCCATCAACACTATTTTCAGCCATGCAACGAGATAAGACTGTAATCCCATAACCTACTTTAATCACCCTTCATACATCCAATTCAAAGTTTCTTTTATATGCGGATATTCTTGCTCACCAATCACTTTATGCAAATAGTCATTACTACCTACTAAGCGTTTAATTTCATTAGGGCGAACAAACTCAGGGTTAACTCGTACTTCAATTTTATAGCCCGCAATATCTTCCATAATAGAAATAATTTCACGCAGAGAATACGCTTTACCAGAGCAAATATTAAAAGTATTGCCTATCGCAGATTCTGTTTTCAGTAATTTAATATACGTCTGGCAAACTGTCCGAACATCAGAAAATTCCCTATCGACATCCAAATTACCCAGCTCAATTACTGCTTCCTTACGTACAAAATGATCAACAATTTTAGGAATTAAAAACTTAAGGTCTTGCCCTAAGCCAGTATAGTTAAAAGGGCGAGTAATAATAATAGGCAGTTTATCCCCCCATAACCTAGCAACATGCTCCATTGCTAATTTACTCACACCATAATCATTTGCAGGCAGCTGGGGGGTCATTTCATCTAAAACCTCAGCCTGTGCATTACCATATATATTGGCACTACTCGCCAACAATACTGCTTTAGGTTTATTTTCTAAGCCAGATAATGCCTGCAATAAATGACTAGTCCCAATAACATTTACTTGATACATTGCATCAGCATCGCCATGCGCAACAAACGAAATGGCAGCTAAATGCACTACCACCTCAGGCTGAATGCTGAGCACTTCATCATTAACGGCCTTAGCATCCGTCAAATCAGCTTGCAATGCTGTCACCTCATAACCCAAACCTCCAGCAATTTTGCTAAAGTGCTTCCCCGTGAAGCCACCCGATCCTGTCAGTAACAGCTTCATTAGAATGAAAATCCGAGCTTATTACGGCGTAAATCCGCTTCTACCATCATTGCACACAGCTCTTCTAATGTTGTCTTTGGCTCCCATCCCAGCTCGCTTTTTGCCTTAGCAGGATTCCCAATTAACAACTCCACTTCCGCAGGACGATAAAATTTAGGATTCACTTTCACAAGCACTTTACCAGTATTTTTATCTGTTGCTGTTTCATTTTCTGCAGTCCCCTGCCAATTCAACTCAATTCCAACCGCTTTAAACGACATGGTGACAAAATCACGTACTGTTTCTGTGCGATTAGTGGCCAAAACATAAGTATCAGGTTTATCAGCCTGCATCATTAGATACATACCTTCTACATAATCCTTTGCAAACCCCCAATCACGTTTCGCATCCATATTACCTAGCTCAAGCAAATCTTGCTGGCTCAATGAAATTTTAGCCACGCTATTAGTAATTTTACGAGTAACAAATTCTTGTCCACGTAACGGTGATTCATGGTTAAACAAAATACCACTACAACCAAAAATATCGTAAGACTCGCGATAATTAATTGTCATCCAATGCGCATAAAGTTTAGCTACGCCATAAGGACTACGTGGATAAAAAGGCGTTGATTCTTTTTGTGGAATTTCTTGCACTTCACCAAACATTTCAGAAGTAGATGCCTGATAAAAACGAATCTTAGGGTTAACAATACGAATCGCTTCCAATAAGTGAACCGGGCCTAATCCTGTTATTTTCGCTGTAGAAACAGGCTGCTCAAAAGAAACGCCAACAAAACTTTGTGCTGCTAAATTATAAACTTCTGTTGCTTTTGTTTTTTCTAATAAACGAATACTAGAACCTAAATCCGTTAAATCATATTCAATTAATTCTAGATTAGGATGATTTTGAATACCTAACTCTTCAATTCGCCAAAAATTAACTGAACTGGTACGACGAAATGTACCAAAAACTTTATACCCTTTATCTAATAAAAGTTCAGCAAGATATGCTCCATCTTGACCTGTAATACCCGTAATAATTGCTTTTTTCATATTATAGTTTCTTCTTAAAATTTAAAAATTGGATTGCTTTAAGCTATGCCATTAATGATCCAGGCTGAAAAACTAGGCACCGGGATTATTCTTTGCGTAATATCTTCCATATTAATCATTCAAAATCACGTCAATTAATTTTCTGGCACTTTCTTGCCACGTCAGCCAAGGCATTGCATCGGACTTAGGATGATGGTCATTTTTATATAAATCCAGCCAAGCACTAATTGCTGCGGCAATGACATCTGGCTCTTTGCCGGTGAAGTAATGAGCATGTTCTCCTGCCACCTCGCGAAAGACAGGAATATCGCGTGCGATAATGGGTAACTTGTGCTGAGCTGCCTCAATCAGCGGTAAGCCAAAGCCCTCTCCCTCACTAGCAGCTATCAGACAAGTAGATGAGGCATAGACTCTCTCCAGATATTCGTCACTAATACCTTCCAGCATGAATAGTCGCTTACCAAATTCTGTGTGATGCTGAATTTTTTTAATCAACACTTCAACTGACCAACCTTGTTTACCTACCATAACAAGGCTTACATCCACATTTTCTTCCCATAATTGCTCAAATGCTGCCAACGTTTGCGCATGCCCTTTTCGCGGCTCAAAGGTACCAACCATCAGAAAAGTTGGACGTTCTTGGATTGTTTTCAACACCTTATCAGCAGCAGCAGCAGGTATACCAATGGAAGGGATGGAGCTCTCAACATCCGCGCCCAAATGAAACCAGGAAATGCTGAAGGGGCGAAGTCTTTCTGCTCCGTGCTTCTTAATCCACACATTTAGCTCACCAGCCACGGCTCTTGATATACACACAGCCCCATCACTTTCGGACACAACTTCCAACCAACTGCTATGTAATTCTGATGCATCTTCAACAAAATTAAAAAACTGAGGCATTAAAATGCATAACAGATCATAAACTACGAACTTAACTCGCACTCCATGGCGACGCATTTGTTGATAAAACTCCCTACGAGCTATCACCAGATGATGAAGAAGATCTAACCCAAGGAAGATGTCGCCAGCTTGATATTCAACAGGCTCATCGATTAATTCATTCACTGGGCAATTCAAAAAACTCAGTGTAAAACTCCGAGCATAACGATAGCCTTGATGTTCTGATGTATAGACAGGCTCGACCCGAAATCCTTTGGGCGGATATGTGAGGAGTTGATTCAAGATACTACGAACAACACGTTGTATTCCAGTTCGTGCATCATGTTGTACCAATATTGATATATCCAACAGTAACTGCTTTTGTGCAAACTTTGGGGCAATGCTCTGTGCAACTGCTTCGGCCAGAGGTAGCAATACCTCTGTGCTAGTAGGCTTAGGTACTAGCTGGGCAACCTTGTAGGTCAATGCGTAAGTACCCGCCGAAGAGTTTCGGTAATAGTTTTCAATTACCGCGAAGTATTGATCAGCACATGTACGCGGGGCGTGTTGCCTTAGAATTACTTCCCGCGCTTGGTTTCCGAGCTGCTCTCTACGCGGCATATCTAGCCATAGTGCTTCAAAAGCGGCAATCAATTGGTTGTTACTAAATTCATCGGGCAACTTCCATACAGCTCCATCAGGCAAGTCCGCCATACTCCCATTATTATTGACTATTGTGGGTAACCCATAATTCATACAATCCATTACTGCAGCTGATGTTTCACCACGTGAAAGCGTCCGTAATTGCACACCAATATCAGCGGCAGCCAAATAGTAACGAAATGTTTCAGTGTCTGTCCAACCAGTGATACTAATTCTAGTATTTACCTCGCTACGATGAATTGTAGCCAGGAGCTCTTGACCATATTCTCCTTCCTGATTTTCGCCAACAAAAACTAGCTTGCAACTATTATCTTTTGCTAAATCAGAAGCCAACCATGATTCTAGTAAACGATGATTCAGCTTACTACTCCCCAGCATACCAAAACTACATATTACAAAATCATCGGCATTAAGTTTTAATATATCCCTCGCCTTAATACGATCAGGCTCAAGAACAGGAACACGCATGAGTGGAATTGCAGTGAAATTATTGGCTTCATTTGGGGTGTACCAGGACTTAGCCAGTCGCAGTGAGTTTTCAGAATGCACAATAACGCCTAGCGCATCTCTTAACACACTAAGATTACATGGATATTTCCACGTCAGATCAGCTTGATTAGTGGCAAGGTGATTTTCCTGCAAGGCTTTATACCCGTGTGACCGGTATAATTCTTTCTCCCAACCATTTTGAGATAAACCCAAGAAATCAATGTGGGCCACAACTGAAGAGAGGAAAAAGTCGTGTAAGACAACGACACCCGGTATTTCCTTCAATAAACCGAACATATGTTGGTGAAAGGGGGAATTCCCAAAGTGGTAGAGTATTCGGTCATAGTGGTTAGCGTGCGCCCTAAACCACTCCACGTTGCGGATCTGACAATTAGCGTTGACCCAGGGGTCAGATACCGAGTCCTGGGCAACAATGACATCTACGTCGTAATGACGTGACAGTTCAGGCAAGAGTTCAGCGCTGTAATCGCTGATACCACTCCGTTCAGGTGGTAGCGGAGATACAAAGGCTAGCTTAGGTCTACTGGTGAGGACGTGTCCTGAAGCTGTCTGCTGCTGCTGTTTAGCGTGCAAGCGTTCGAAGGCAGCAATCGCACAAATAGCACTGTTGTCCCACGAAAATTTCTTCGCTTGTTCAAGCCCGTGCTTTTCGAGTTCAAGCCTAAAAGATTCGTCAGTTAATACCTGTGTAAGTTTTTCTGCAATTGCTTCATCACTCCGAGGATCAAATAGGGCATCGTCTCGACCGATTACCTCAGGCACACTGGAAGTGTTGGAGCCAATTACTGCTTTACCGCAAGACATTGCTTCAAGTGCCGGCAGGCCAAAACCCTCATGCCAGGAAGGGAATACGAATAGCTTGCATAAACTGTATAACGCTAGCAGGTCATTTTCAGGTATGAAACCGGTAAGCACTAACTCATCTTTTTTTAGTTTGCACGCCTTAGCTAGCTCTTCCAGCCGTGCCTTATCATTCGGCTGAATAGAGCAAACTACTGCTAGTTGGTGCTGGGTACGGAGTGCTTTTGGTAAACTTGCGTAGGCTCGAATCAGTCCTTCAATATTTTTGCGGTGGTCAATACCACCAGTATACATCACATAAGGGCGATGCAATTTGTATCGTTCACGAATTGTAGATTCTTGTCGGCTATTAATAGATTGCAGCTGAAATTGATGATCCGCCGCCGTCGAGATATTTACCGTCATCTCATCGGTGAGCCCCAAATAGTGAACGCCTTCCTGCCGCGAAGATTCAGAAATTGCAAGCAAAAGGTCCGAGCGACGCAGATGATCAAGCTTATTCTCATACCATGCTTCAACCACTGGGTTTTCTAGGTATGGTTGCCGGTTTATAAACGGTATAAGGTCGTAAAGAATCGTAGCTGTTGGTATATTTGAGCTTAACATACCAATACTTGTCACTGCATCATCATCCAATCCTTCAAACAGACTGGTCACTAGAACAATATCTGGTTTGAGGCTTGCTAAAAAAGCCTCTTGCACTAACTCAGCAGACTGTCGGCGCCAATTATTATCAGAATCTAAACGGCTTACAGGGCCTGGCGCATACCAAATACGAATGTTTTCTTGAGGTAACAAAGCATCAAAATCAGCACGAATCGACTCTATCGTTTCAGGAAATAGACCATTGAGAGCGAGTATTATTTCATGCTCCCCTCGATTATTCACTATGGCCTTGGCAAGTGACAGAGTATAACGACCAATTCCACGATTACGTGACCCTGATGATTGTGCGCCTTGCATGTCAATTACGATACGCATTAGAGATTTTCCTGTTCGTGTTGTGCCATTGCCGTTTTAATCTCTCGATAGATGCGGCGCGCACTGGGGTTTAAGTGTGAAAGTTTTAGCTCCAAAGCGGCGTCCTCGTTTGTAGTAATATCTGCTTCGTTATCAAGCATTTCTGTTGCCGATACAGAAGGACTTGACGACAACTTGGTAGATTCTGGTATCGGCTGAATAGGTATTATTGAGCTTACCCCTTGCATAGCTATCAGTCCACGCGCCTGTGCAAACCGACGTAATTTTTCTTTAAGATTTGGGTAGTTATGTAGCCTGTTCATAGCCCGCACTTTCAATGCAGGATGTTTGATAACAGAGCCCATGACCTTGACCAGTAGCCAACGAACTGTGCGTTTAGGTAAGCGTATAAACCAAAGTACCAACCGTATAGGTAAACGTAATAGCCATTTAAAAACTTGCATTAATTTTCGTATCGGCCAAGTGATGCGCCAAGACTTACTATTATGGACAGTATGTAACTCTTTTGTTAACCGCTCCGCCTCCAACCACCAGTGATGGTTAGATTGGTGTAGCTCATCGACCTTCTGCTTTGCAGCGTTCCATTCGTTATTGAGCCAATGATTCGATTCCTCTTTCTCTCTCAGCTTCTCCTCACGTTGAACTGCTTCATCCTGTATGCGCTGCACTTGCGTTTCTAGTTGCTGACGCTGAGTCTCAGTTTCCTGTAATCGAGTCTCTTTTTCCAGCATCGACAGTAAAAGCTCTAGCTGTTTCGTCTCTTTCTCTCTCAGCTTCTCCTCACGTTGAACTGCTTCATCCTGTATGCGTTGCACTTGCGTTTCTAGTTGCTGACGCTGAGTCTTAGTCTCTTGAAGTGCCGTTCGAATATTTGCAATTTCAACATGAAATGAACTAGTACCAGTACCACTTAGTACAAAACCATCAAAAACATTTGGCGGCACTATTAGGAAAGTTTTGATTTTTTTGTGCTCTTTAGCTACATAAAATCGATTGAGGCCATCAAATTTGATGTATTCATAGTCTGCCGCAAACAAAATCGGTTCCCAATCTTCATATTTTTCTATTTGTGTGCTTGGTAACGTTGACTCAACCAGAATAATCCACGGCCTGAACTTTTTTAGATTAAAACCACGTAATACAGACTCCTCCCCCCCCTCGACATCAATTTTAAGAAAATGTATATCTGAGTTCGCATACTGCTCACAAATAGTCGTTAATCGTGCCATGGAAACTTTATTTCTTTTTAGATCAAAGCTACTCTCTTGCTCATGCCTCTTCGCAACCGACTCATCCATGGTGGAAAGCCCGGTACCAACAACTTCGTAGAAATTGACTTCACCCTCGTTTGCCCCCACTGCCAATTTAAGATTAATATCATCAGGTCGATCCTGCTGGAGTTTTTTAAACCACTCATTCACCGGTTCGATATTAATACCACGCCACCCCGTATCATAAAATGATTTTGTTACCGAGTCGACAATAGGGTCATTTGCTCCCACATCAATATAAAATCCTTTGTCCACATCTTTAAGTGCACGACGGAGCATGACATCTTCATAATTCTGGGCATATGAAATAAAAGTCATTTACCTAATTCCTCAATCAATATCGTTGGCTCATTCCACAAACATCCAGCGAAGTGTGTTTTGTTAATATTAATAACGTTGAATACCAAGGCTAGATCTAGCCATTCGTAGTTGGCTGTAAGGTGCGTATCCCGATCTACCAGAGCCGTTTGAACTGAATAACTCCCTATTCCAAAATTTGCAGGGAAAGTAATTTTGAACATGTACTGATCACCAGCCTGCGGGTGATTTATGACCTGCTCGGTATGCCAAGTGTTAGTGCCATACATAACCTGACCAAGGCGGTCTTTAATACCATAGCCCAGAACCAAGCTTTCCACAGGCTGGTAAACTCTAACTTTAACGCATAATTCAACTAGTTCGCCCACTCCAACAACCTCAGCCACTTCACCTTTGCTATTGAACAAGGCGATTTCATCGACCCTAACCTCACCCGTGCCAGAACTGGTTTGCACTTTACCGCTTTCCAGCTGTTTGACTTCTACCGTACTATTTTCTTTCTCGGCAATGATGGCATTGTAAAAATCAAATACCTCTTCTGGATTGCCATCTTTTACCACTAATCCATTTTCTAGCATAATCGCTCGGTCACATAGGCTTTGAATAGCGCTCCGATCATGGGATACAATAAGTAAGGTTGTTCCTTGTTCTTGAAACTCACGGATTCGGCTAAAACTTTTGTGTTGAAAGTAAGTATCGCCCACTGATAATGCTTCATCAACTATGAGTATTTCAGGCCGGTAAGCGGTGGCAACTGCAAAAGCAACACGCATTTGCATGCCGCTGGAATAAATGCGTACTGGTTCATCAAAGTAGTCACCAATTTCTGCAAAGGCCTCTATATCGGGCATTGCTTGTTGAATCTCTTCGGCAGCAAAGCCCATTAGGCCGGCTGCATGAAAGACATTTTGACGACCGGTTAATTCTGGGTTAAAGCCCATACCTAACTCGAGTATAGCGGCAATGCGCCCGTTGATTAGAATACTGCCTTCTGTTGGCTGCAGGGTGCCTGTTATCATTTTTAGCAAGGTACTTTTTCCTGCACCATTTTGGCCAATAATGCCGATGGCTTCACCTGCGTGAATTTCAAAATTAATATGGCGTAACACCCAGTGCTCTTCAGCGGGCTTTATTTTTAAACCAAACCAGTTGGCAAAGCGATGCCATTCTGATTTGTAAGTTCTGAAGGCTTTGCCTACATTTTGTACGCTGAGTAAACTCATAATACATCCACCATTTCTGCGCTGGCTTTACGAAATAGTAGTAAACCTATTAATGCTAGTACACAGGCAACTGCCGCAATAATTGCAATACTCTGTAATTGCGGCACTTGGTTGTATACCAGTATTTGATGATAGGCATCGACAAGTGAATACATAGGATTTAGCTGCATTAAGTGTCGGTAACCTTCAGGGATAATGGTAATAGGGTAAACAATCGGGGTAAACCAAAACCAGACTTGTAATATCACATTAAATGCTTGGCCTATATCACGCACAAATACATTCATCACGCCTAATATTAACCCTATCCCCAGCGCGAGCGTAACCACAATAATAGTTAGTGGAATTAACCAGAGCATGGCTAGGGTAAATTGATGACCTAACAAGGCAAAAATACCCAACATAGAAATAAATAATAATAGGTTATTGAGCATACACGAGCCGACTACAATAGTTGGCAGGGTAATGCGTGGAAAGCTCATTTTCTTCATAATATTGGCTTGTGCAATGAATAGATTGAGGCATCGACCAATAATTTCACTAAATAAGTTCCAAGCCAATAGCCCTGCCATTAAATAAATAGCATAGGCATATTTGTTATCTATCCCAGGTAATTTAGAGGATAAAATATTGGATAGAATCAGCGCATAAATTAATACTTGTGAGAGTGGATTAATAATTACCCATAAGCCACCTAGCTTGCTACGTGCAAATTGTGCAAAAAGATCATTATAAATTGAGCTTAATACAAAGTGACGATATTGCCATAAACTACGAAACATTTATTTTTCCTCTTGTG
>Ga0209494_1001070_pt1 | contig 12255 bp, 11 predicted proteins | sample EN1Hudseemescosm_FD_184628 | JGI IMG/M metagenome (GOLD analysis project Ga0209494, IMG submission 184628) | Methane-oxidizing microbial communities from mesocosms in the Hudson Canyon - EN1B Hudson Canyon (SPAdes) (version 2) | ecosystem: Environmental > Aquatic > Marine > Cold seeps | place... | reverse complement strand
ATCAGATGGCGATCCTGGTGCGAAAAGTATTTGGATCGGTTTTCAGCGGATTCAGGACTGCGTATATGGTATTCAAATGGCCAGAAAGCTAAAAGGCGTATTTTAGGACTTGTGTGTAAGGAGATGATTCTAAGCCTATCGTAATTTTATTGATGTAAGTCTATGTTAATGAATGCTCCAGCCTCTTTTATTAAAAGTAGAGTTGGTACATCACTGTTATTTTGAAAGACGGTCAGAAGTAAAGCAAAAAGTATTTGAATATATTAATTTTTTATAATTGAATACGGTGTCATTCGGCTAATGATTATATGTCTCCTGTTGATTATGGCTAACACCAAAAATTGCATAATTTCGTGTCCGTAAAGGCGTATTTTTACACATAGCATTATAACTTATTGATTTAAGTGTTAATTTAATTCTTAGGAATTCCTTTTTAATCTATAATTTACAGGCTTGTGTGTAAGGTTATGCTTTAAAGGTGATACGGTCACTGAAAAATATTTTAATCCTTATGCTGACTTTCTTTTTAAAAAATTATTAGCCAAAGAAAGTAGTAAACCGTTAGACGATTGATGTAATAAAAGATAAATGCAATGACAAAAATATTAGAATTAATAGGTCGAAACGAAAGAATTTTTTTTAAAGATATTCGAAAATATAAAGATAAATTAAGTGACGAAATTTTAAAATCATCGTTTTTAGTAATAGGTGGAGCTGGCTCCATTGGCCAGTCAGTTACTAAAGAAATTTTCAAGAGAAACCCTAAAAAACTTCACGTTGTTGATATCAGTGAAAACAATATGGTTGAGTTGGTTCGTGATATTCGTAGCTCGTTTGGTTATATTGAAGGGGATTTTCAAACCTTTGCTTTAGATATAGGCTCTATTGAATACGATGCCTTTATTAAATCCGATGGACAATATGATTATGTTTTGAATCTATCGGCTTTAAAGCATGTACGCAGTGAAAAAGACCCTTTTACATTAATGCGGATGATTGATGTTAATATTTTTAATACCAATAAAACGCTTCAGCAAGCAATAGAACATAAAAGCAAAAAATATTTTTGTGTTTCAACGGATAAAGCGGCTAATCCTGTGAATATGATGGGCGCAAGTAAACGTATTATGGAAATGTTTTTAATGCGTAAATCGCTCGAAATTAATATTTCAACAGCGCGTTTTGCTAATGTTGCCTTTAGTGATGGATCGTTATTACATGGCTTCAATCAGCGTATTGAAAAAAGACAGCCAATAGTTGCTCCTAATGATATTAAGCGCTACTTTGTGACCCCACAGGAAAGCGGCGAATTGTGTTTAATGAGTTGTATTTTTGGTGAAAATAGAGACATATTTTTTCCAAAATTAAGCGAGGGTTTACATCTTATTTCATTTGCTGATATTGCCATCAAATATCTAAAAGACAAAGGCTATGAGCCATATTCATGTCAAAATGAAGACGAAGCAAGAACATTAATAGCTACATTGCCAGGTCAAGGAAAATGGCCGTGTTTATTTACGGAAAGTGATACAACAGGTGAAAAAGATTTTGAAGAATTTTTTACCGACAATGAAGTGTTAGACATGCAAAGATTTAATAATCTTGGCGTGATAAAAAATGAAGCGAACTTTAATGATGAGTTATTAAACAGTTTTGAATTAACCATTAAGGGTTTGAAAGAAAAAAAAGCATGGACGAAAGATCAGCTAGTCAAATTATTCTTTAAAATGATTCCAGATTTTGGCCATAAAGAAACAGGTAAATATTTAGACGGAAAAATGTAATGTACCAAGAAACTATTGATTTTATTAAATCCAGCTTTAATACCACAGACTTTATTGCATTACATGAGCCAAAATTTATAGGTAATGAAAAAAAGTATTTAAATGAATGTATTGATTCAACTTTTGTTTCATCTGTTGGTAAATTTGTTGATCAATTTGAACAAATAATAGCCGAATATACAGGAGTAAAATACGCAATTGCAACTGTTAACGGTAGCTCTGCATTGCATATTTCTTTACTTTTATCAGGTGTAGAGGCGGGGGATGAGGTTATTACTCAGCCACTGACCTTTATAGCAACCTGTAATGCTATCAGCTATTGTAATGCACAGCCTGTTTTTATCGATGTCGATAAGGATACCATGGGGTTATCTCCGGTGGCTTTGAGGGAGTTCTTACAAGAAAATTGTGTCATTAAAGACAGGCAATGCATTAATAAAACGACAGGAAAAATAATAAAAGCCTGCGTGCCTATGCATACGTTTGGGCATCCTTGTAGAATTGATGATATTCAGGCGATATGCGCTGAGTATCATATTGGGTTAGTTGAAGATGCTGCAGAGTCATTGGGTAGCTTTTATAAAGATAAACATACTGGTGCATTTAGCAAACTGGCAGCCATCAGTTTTAATGGTAATAAAATTATTACCGCTGGTGGCGGTGGCTGTATTATTACTAATAATGAGGATTTAGCAAAAAAAGCTAAGCATCTAACCACGACTGCAAAAGTGTCGCATAAGTGGGAATATACGCATGATAGTATTGGCTATAATTATCGTATGCCGAATATTAACGCCGCTTTACTGGTTGCACAATTAGAGAGTTTAGATAAATACCTAGTGAGTAAGCGAAAACTTGCTCAGGATTACAAAGGGTTTTTTATAAATAAAATGCCGCAATTTATTGAAGAACCTATTCATAGTCAATCTAATTATTGGTTAAATGCAGTTATCTTGAAAGATAGAGTGCAGCGTGATTTATTTCTAACTGAAACAAATGCAAATGGTGTTATGACTCGCCCGATTTGGGTGCTCATGAATAAATTAGATATGTTTAAATCGTTTCAATGTGGTGATTTAAGTAATGCTGAATGGTTAGAAGATAGAGTTGTCAATATTCCGAGTAGTGTGAGAGATTAATGGAGAGCATACTGCTTATTGGTGGCGGTGGACATTGCAAGTCAGTTATCGATGTTATTGAGCAAGAAGGACGATTTAATATTGTAGGTATTGTTGATCAGCCCGAATTAATGGGTACTAGGGTATTAGATTATACAGTGATCGCCAATGATGAGGATTTACCTCGATTAATACAACAATACAAATATGCATGTATCACTGTTGGGCAAATAAAAACACCTTATTTGCGCATAGAATTGTTTAATATATTAAAAAAAATAGGTTTTATATTGCCATCGTTAGTTTCTCCTAGGGCCTATATGTCTAAAAATGCAAGCATTGGAGATGGCTCAGTAGTGATGCACGATGCTTTAATTAATGCAGGTGCTAGGATTGGTAGGAATTGCATTATTAATACTAAGGCATTGATTGAGCATGATTCAATTGTGGCAGACAATTGCCATGTATCGACAGGTGCTATTATTAATGGTGGTGTAAGCGTTGGGGGTGGTAGCTTTATAGGTAGTCATGCAATAACAAAACAAGGTATCAGTATCGAAGCTAATAGTTTTATTAAAGCAGGGAGTTTAGTCAAGTGAGTGTGTTTATTATTGCCGAGGCGGGTGTTAATCATAATGGTAGTGTTAGACTGGCAAAAAGACTGATTGATGTTGCTGCTGATGCAGGAGTTGATGCCGTAAAATTTCAGACCTTCAAAGCTGAAAATCTAGTCAGTAAAAATACAGAAAAAGCTGAATATCAAAAACAAACAACAGGCAGTAAAGAGTCTCAATTTGATATGATAAAAAATCTAGAGCTTGATGTTAATACACATCAAGCGTTAATAGCTTATTGTAAAGAAAAAAACATTCTATTTTTATCTACACCTTTTGATCATGACAGTATTGATTTACTCAATAATTTAGGCTTAGCTATTTTTAAAATTCCCAGCGGCGAAATTACTAACCTTCCTTATTTAAGGCATATTGGCTCACTGAATAAACAAGTTATTCTTTCAACAGGCATGGCAAATTTAGCTGAAATAGAAGCGGCTTTAACTGTATTAGTTAAGGAGGGGACTCTGCGCGAAAATATTACGGTGCTACATGCAAATACCATGTATCCAACACCTATGGATGACGTTAATTTAAGAGCTATGCAAACGATAGGCCGAGCTTTCGATATTGCCTACGGCTATTCTGATCATACGCTAGGCATAGAAGTGGATATAGCGGCTGTCGCAATGGGTGCGAGTGTCATAGAAAAACACTTTACTTTAGGTAAAACCATGCAAGGCCCAGATCATAAAGCTTCGTTAGAACCAGATGAGTTAAAAGCAATGGTTAAAGCGATTCGTAATATAGAAATTGCTTTAGGTTCAAGCATAAAACAAGTGAGTCAAAGTGAACAGCCTAATATGGCAGTGGCAAGAAAGTCTATTATTGCTAAAACAGCAATAAACAAAGGAGATAAACTTACCAAAGAAAATTTAGCCATTAAGCGTCCAGGTACGGGTATAAGCCCTATGTGTTGGTATGAAATCATAGGAAAAACTGCACAAAAAGATTATTGTGCCGATGAACTTATTTAGATAATATAAAATTTGATGAATAAAAAAGTATGTGTAGTGACAGGAGCCCGCTCTGAATATGGCTTACTTTACCCTGTAATGAAAAAAATTCAGGAATCGAAAAGCTTAGAGTTACAGCTAGTTGTTACAACGATGCATCTTTCTGAAGAATTCGGCCTGACTTATAAGCAGATTGAAAAAGATGGTTTTACTATAGATGGTAAAGTAGAAAATTTATTATTGGCCAACACTCATAGTGCTATCGCAAAATCAACAGGTTTAGCTATAGTTTTGTTATCTGATATTTGTAGCAGATTAAATCCAGATGTTGTACTCCTTTTGGGAGATCGTTTTGAAACTCATGCAGCTGCAACAACAGCAATGTTAATGAATATACCTATTGCACATATTCATGGTGGTGAAATAACAGAAGGGGCAGTTGATGAACAAATTCGTCATTCAATTACTAAAATGGCTTATTTGCACTTTACTTCGACTTTAGAATATAGAGATAGAGTGATTCAAATGGGAGAAGCGGCCGAACGTGTTTTTTGTACAGGAGCACCAGGGATAGATAATATTGTTAATATGTCGTTTTTAGATAAAGTAGAATTAGAGCAAGACCTACAGTGGTCAATAAATAAAACCACGGCTTTATTTACATATCACCCTGAAACATTAACAGATAATGCAGAAGAAAAAATAAAAATTATCCTCCAAGCTTTAAAGCAGTCAAAGCTTAATGTTATCTTTACTTATGCTAATGCAGATAAAGGGGGTAGTACAATTAATAAAGCGATAGAAAGATTTGTGATAGAAAATACTAGAAAATACCATGTGGTAAAGAATTTAGGTCAGTTAAGGTATTTATCGGTATTAAATTATGTGGATTTAGTGATTGGCAATAGTTCTAGCGGTATTATAGAGGTCGCAAGTTTTGGTAAACCTGTAGTAAATATTGGCAATAGACAAAGTGGAAGACTACAGAATGATAATGTCATTAATTGTGATGTTAATAATATATTAGAAGCAATAAATCATGCTTTATCTGAAAAATTTATAGAAAATTGCAATAATAATTTTAATATTTATGGCGATGGTAATACCTCTACAAAGATATGTAATGCATTAAAACAGGTTAAATTATCTGTAATAAAAAAATTTATTGATAAAGGTTTATTAATGTGAAAATGATAGACGATATTAAATTAACACCTCAATCAAAAATTAGAGAAGCTCTTGCAATCATAGATAAGGGTGGAATAAAGATTGCAGTTGTTATGGGAAATAATAATAAGTTATTAGGGACATTAAGTGACGGTGATATTCGTAGGGCTATTCTAAAAGGCAAAGGATTAGATGATAGTATAGGCGGAATTTATTTTAGATCTCCCAGATCAGTTAACGCCAATGAAAGTAAAGAAGATATTATTAATTTATGTATTAGAAAAAAGATTTATCAAGTTCCTGTCATTGATGATGATAATAGAGTGCTTGGTATTGAAATATTAGATGAGTTATTAAAACCAAAGACTCAGCCTAACAAAGTTATTTTAATGGTTGGTGGGCTAGGGACTCGTTTGAGGCCGCTGACGGAAAAAACACCTAAACCTATGTTACATGTAGGAAAAAAGCCAATTTTACAAACCATTATTGAAAATTTTGCAAGTTATGGTTTTATCAATATTGTAATGTGTGTTAATTATAAGTCAGATATTATTAAGGATTATTTTGGCAATGGTAAGAAGTTTGGAGTTTGTATTAGTTACATCTCAGAGAAAGAGCGAATGGGAACAGCTGGTGCGCTAAGTTTACTTTCTGATAAGCCTAATGAACCGTTTTTTGTTATGAATGGTGATTTATTAACTAATGTTAATTTTGAACATTTATTAGAGTTTCACCGGTTTGGTAACGCATTAGCAACGATGTGTGTTCGAGAGTACGATTTTCAAGTTCCTTATGGCGTTGTTAATATTGATAATGAAAGAATTGTCTCAATAGAAGAAAAACCTATTTGTAAATTTTTTGTTAATGCAGGTATTTATATATTAAATCCTGAGTGTATAGATTATATTCCAAAAGATCAGTTTTATGATATGCCCACTTTATTTGAAACCCTTATTTCTTTAAATAAAGAAACACAATCATTTCCACTCAGAGAATATTGGTTAGATATAGGACGTATGGATGAATATGAAAGAGCTAATAGAGAATACTATAAGGTTTTTCAATGAAAGCTCTTTTAATAGGTTTTGGCTCTATTGGTAAGCGGCATTTTGAAATATTAAAGGAATTAAAGTGTATAGAGTCTATTGATATTATTAGTCAGCAAACGATAAATGGTATTAAAATATTTAGAAATTTAGCTGATGTTGATGATTTAAATATATACGATTATTTTGTTATCGCGAGTGAAACAGAAAAACATTATGTACAGCTAAATTATATTTGTTCAAGAGTGAGTGGTAAGAAAATATTAGTAGAAAAGCCACTATACGAAAAAAATCATCAGTTAATTAAAAATAGAAATAAAATATTTGTTGCTTATAATTTGAGATTTCATTCAGTAATAGAAAAGTTACGATATTTAATTGATGGTAAAAATGTTTATTATGTCAATGCCATTTGTGGGCAATATTTACCCACTTGGCGGCCTGATAGAGATTATCGACAATCATATAGTGCTTCTACTATCAGGGGAGGAGGGGTTCTGAGAGATTTAAGTCACGAACTTGATTATCTTATTTGGATGTTTGGTAGTTTTGATAAGATAAATGCTATTAATGCTAAAATAAGTGATTTAGAAATAGAATCTGATGATATTTTTACAGCTATTGCTATAACAAGTAAAAAAATTATTATTAATTTAACGATTGATTATATTAGTAAAGAGCCTATTCGTCGCTTATTAATTCATGTCCAAGATGAAACAATTGAAGTTGATATTATAAATAATATAATTCGTACTATAAATAAACAAGGTGATAATAAACTTATAGAATTAGAGCCTAAAGAACGTAATTATAGTTATTGTAAAATGCATCAATCTATTTTAGTTGAGGATTCCTTAATGGCTTGCAACTTCGAAGAAGGTTTAAAAGTAATGGATGTTATAAGTACAGTTAAATTTAGTGATTTATGAAGAAAAAAACATTATGTACTATTTGTGCTCGAGCAGGATCAAAAGGTGTTAAAAATAAAAATATCAAAAAGATTAATGGTAAACCACTTATTGCCTATAGTATAGAGCAAGCAAAGCAAAGTAAACTATTTGATTATGTTGTTGTTAGCACAGATTCAGATGAAATTTCTAATATTGCTAAACAGTATGGAGCAGAAGTTTTTTTTAGGAGAAGTAATAACTTATCAAATGATGCATCTGGGAAATTAGACGTTATTAAGGATGCATTTATTAAGAGTGAACAATATTACAATAAAACTTTTGATTATTTAGTTGATTTAGATGCAACCTCACCTTTGAGAGAAGTAAATGATATTATCACTGCATTTAATAAGTTTATTCATGATCGTAATGACAATCTTATTACAGCGATGCCAAGTCGTAGGAGCCCATATTTTAATCTTATTGAAACTGATCCAGATGGAAAGGTACACCTATCTAAGACGCTAAATAATAGTATAGTCAGAAGACAAGATACCCCAAATAGCTATGATATGAATGCTTCTATTTATATTTGGAAGCGAGATGTTATTTTAAATGAAAACTCTCTTTTTTTGGAAAATACCGGCTTATACATAATGCCTGAAGAGCGCTCTATTGATATAGATACTGAGTTAGATTATAAATTTGTCGAGTTTATTATGAGTGAAAATAATGTTAAAGGGTAATGTTATCGTTATAACAGGCGGTGCTGGTTTAATTGGCCAAGAGTTTGTAAAAACAGTGATTGAAAATGGTGGTATAGCAATAATTTCTGATATTAATAAAAATACAGGAAACCAAGTCAAAGAAAGATTATCAAAAGAACTTGGTACGGAAAATATAGATTTTGTTAAACTAGATATTACATCAAAAAAATCACTACAAGAATGCATAAGCTATTTAAATTATAAATATAAAAGGATTGATGCATTAGTAAATAATGCTTATCCAAGAAATAAAAACTATGGCAAACATTTTTTTGATGTGGAATATGAAGATTTTGTTGAAAACTTAGGTTTGAACTTAGGTGGATATTTCAAAGCATCTCAAGAGTTTGCAAAATATTTTAAAGAACAAGGTAGCGGGAATATTGTCAATATATCATCCATATATGGTGTTATAGCACCTAAATTTGAAATATATGATGAAACTAAAATGACAGTACCAATAGAATATGCAGCTATTAAATCAGGGCTCATTCATATGACGAAATATATGGCTAAATATTTTAAAGGGATGAATATTAGAGTAAATACATTGAGTCCAGGTGGTATTCTTGATAACCAAGCAGATTCATTTTTAAAAAATTATAAAGATAATTGTTTAAGTAAAGGCATGCTTAGTAAGCAGGATTTACAAGGGACTTTGGTTTATTTGTTGAGTGATATGAGTCGATATGTTAATGGACAAAATATTGTAGTTGATGATGGTTTTTGTTTATGATGAAAGAAATATTTTTAAAACGAAAATTTGATATTAATTCAGATAGGTTAGGCCCAGATTGTCCTTTTACACATTGGCGATTATATTTTAAATCTACGATGAGAGATATTTGTGAAAATAAATTTTCTTATTTCTCTCAGAGTGCAGAATTTAGAGCAGGAGCGTATGCGGTAACGTGTTCAAAAATAGCTATTGGAAATAATGTTATTATTAGGCCTAATACAATGTTATTTGCTGCCCCTAGAGAAGGTGAGCAGGGAAAAATAATTATTGAAGATAATGTAATGATAGGATCTGGAGTGCATATATATGTAGCTAACCATAGATATGATATGAAAGATAAAAATATTATAGATCAAGGTCACTATCCTGCTAAAAGCGTTTCTTTAAAAGAAGGATGTTGGATAGGAGCTAATGTGATTATTTTGCCAGGAGTCACTATAGGTAAAAATGCTGTAGTGGGAGCAGGGGCTATTGTTACAAAAAATATACCTGATAAAACTGTTTATGCGGGAAACCCAGCTAAAATAATTAAGAATATTTAAACAAAAAATTAAGAAAAATTATGAATATTATTGATTGCTTAGAATTGGACGCGATAGAGATTTATATAGATAATTCTATATCGTATGAAGATGCGACAGAAGATTATTTTTATAATTACTTAAGCTGTTTTAATGGTGAAGTTAAAAATATAAGGTTGCCAAGGTTATCTATTGATAAAATTGATATTAATGTAGTTTGTGATATATTTTCTTCTATATTATATAGTGAAAGATGTTTGATTATTAGAGCTCCTATTTCTACTGAATGTATTCCTTGTTTTAAAGGTGGTTCAGGGTATAAATTTTTTGATCCACATGTTATTTTTCCATATAATATTTATGAAAATTTAACAGGGAGACCAGAGTATCTTAATGCTAGACTTTTATCATGCAGCAAGAATGATAATGTTTTTTTAGACTCCTTGAGTTCATTAGTAAAGTTAACAAATTTATTTTGTGATAGTATTCCCAGTAATTCAGTAGTTTATTTTTTTACTAAATTTAATGAATTTAAATTTAATGAATTAGATTTAATAGAGAAACTAGAGTGTGGTATTTGTAATAATTATGCATCTAGAACATTATTTGTTGAATTGTATTTATTCTATTATCTTTATTATAAAGTTAATTTACTTGATGTATTTTCTATTGGTGGTGTTGCGAGAGATAAAGTATTAAATATAGTGACACTCCTAAAAAATGATGATTTATATTATGATATGACTACTTCATGGTATAAAGACTTAGATGTAAGTATTTTTGGAGTTAATATAGGAGAATGTCTTGATTACTTTGTAATGGAAGACCTTGTTAGAGTGAAAAAATAAAATAATGATAAAAAAAACTGCGATTTTTTGGGGACTGTGGGTAAGAAATATAGCTGTTTTAGAAGAATTTATAGCTGATAAAAAAGATATTATTATTTTATCTACGAAACAATTTATTCCTAAAGGGTTAAAGGTGAGCTTAGCTTTGAAAGGGGGTATAGTAATATACCTTGAGGATATTTTTTGGGATAGTTATTCTGACAATATAGAATTAGCCTCTAGAAATGTATTAAATAATATTACTAATGGTCTTAGTAATGAAGATTTAGGTTTAGATGATTTTGCGGTTAAAAGAAATATAAATACGGCTAAAAATTTAATTGAATTACTATCCGCTCTTGATTATGCAAGTAAAATATATAGTATAAAGCTATCTATTTTTAATGAGCAATATACTTCTATTCCTAAGTCTATGGTCATGCTTATGAAAAATAAGTTGATCCCTGTTTTATATTTAGCTCACGGTTCAACATGGGGTAAAATGTATGCAACTCATAGTACAGATTATGCAGATGTATATATGGTTAGTAATAATAGATTTTTAGAAAATTACCCAGAATCATTTTGTACTAAAAAATTGGTAGTTACTGGCATTCCTGCTTGGGATATTTATTCTAGTGTATTTTTAGAAAAAAAGTTATGGAAGGATATACATGGGATTAATAACGAGCTTCCTATAGTTACTTTCTTTACTACCTGGGAGTTCGAATTTTTAAGTATAGTTAAGGTATCTAAGGATAGAAGTATTGATTGTATAAAATTTATATTAGATGCTAAAGAAAGGCTCGAAAGTGACTTAATATATTTTAATTTTATTATAAAGGATAGGGGGGGGGTAGATTATAGTTCGCTTGTAAAGGATGAAATAAAAATAAGAGGGCTTAGTAATGTTTTTTACTTTGTAGAGCCTCCTGAGTCATTTGTAAAATATTCAGATATTGTAATATCTGTTGAATCAACCGTAAATATGGAGGCAATTGTCGCTATGACGCCTCCATTAAATATTTTTTCTGAATTTTATTGGCATAATGGTAATGGTCCTAGTTTTGGTTCTGAGGATGGTGTTATTTGTATTGATGAAAATAATACATATGATGTGCTTAAAAAATTTTTAAGTAGTGAATCTGAAAAAGATGAATATATAAATAAATTAAGAAGCCTTCATCAGTATTATTCGCCATCTCTTGAAGGCAATGCAACCTATAGCGTTGTGCAGGTAATGCAAGGTCATTATGTTGCATCAACAGATGCACATATCAAAAATTATATAGCAAACCAAACGCAATCCGCTTTAAGATATGAGCAAGCGCAAGAAGCTGATAAACAATCTCCTTGTATTTATTTTATAGCAGAGGTGCAGTCACACCAGCTAGAAGCGTTAGCAAATACCATTGATAGCTTGGCTCAACAATCAAATATTCATTGGCAGTTAATCGTCCTTTCTGAGTTAAGTTGCCCCAATCCTATTTTTGCAGAAATAGACCAATTGCATTGGTTGGAATTTGATGCGTTGCAATTACAAACAACCGCTTTAACATCTGTGATTTCAGAATTAGATAACTCCGCTTGGTTGGCTTTTATTACACCAGGTATGTGTTTAACCCCTTACTTTTTAACACATTGTCAGCGTTATATGGCTTTGCATCCTGAGTGGCATTATATTTACAGTGATGATGCTACTTTTAATCAAAAAGGTGATTATTGTAAATTAAATTATCGCCCCGATTTTAATTTAGAATATTTACGCTCTAAATCCTATTTAAGTAGTTTTTGTCTGGTTTCTGCCAATGCTTTACAGCAATTAG
>Ga0209494_1001064_pt1 | contig 12285 bp, 10 predicted proteins | sample EN1Hudseemescosm_FD_184628 | JGI IMG/M metagenome (GOLD analysis project Ga0209494, IMG submission 184628) | Methane-oxidizing microbial communities from mesocosms in the Hudson Canyon - EN1B Hudson Canyon (SPAdes) (version 2) | ecosystem: Environmental > Aquatic > Marine > Cold seeps | place... | reverse complement strand
CACTGCATCCAAAGCCCCCCCTAGCGAACAAGATACTTATAAAAGTAATCCTCTATTATCAGCATCTGCTGTTTGAATGCCTGTTTTGAAGTGTACTGATCATCTTTAATTCTTACAAAATGTCGACAGCCATGCGCCTTACTCCAGTTTAAAATAGGTTTAAGCCGCTGTTGTAACTGTTGTTGCGTTAAATTTTTCCCTACCAGCTTTTCAGCTTCAGGAATTAAACCCAAATCTACTTTTCGATGAGCGGGCCAGGCCGCTTCAATCCTCATATACTGCTCATACAAGGTTATACTATATAAATACTCTACCGTACCCGTCTGCAGATCAGCCCAGCAAGGCGGATAACCCAGCCCCGTATTTTTCAGTTTTTTCTGCATATAGGCAACACGTCCCTTCAACGACTGTAACTGTTTTGATGACTGTTGAGTCTGCTGAATTAACTGCTCTAGCTGGATAACAGGTTTGCCAGCCAACCCACTACGCCGCATGAGCGCATCAAGTTGTTGGTATGATTCCAGCTCATTCTGTAAACGCACAATTTTCTGCTGTAAATCAGAGTCAGATTTAACAGCCTGTAGTTTAGTAAACCATTGCTGTAATTGCTGCTCACTCGGCCTGGAAGAAAAGCCACCTGCTCGCATCAACTGACTCTCCAGCAGCTGGAGTCGTTTAAAAGCGCCATCACGCTCTTGCCTGACTGCCACAAGCTGTTGTTCTAATCGTGTCTTTTGCTGAATCTCTTGCTTAAGTTTGCTGTTGCTCTTCTGTAGCGTTGCAGCACTAATAAACATCAGTAAAAAAAACATAATAAAACTGAGTTCGTTAAGTGTTACACCTAATAAAAAAGAACGTCGCCCTTCACTGCTAGCCATTTTCAGCCTTCTTCTGCTTTACTCGCATTAGCCACTATACTTTGTTGAATAAGTGCCAGACTTGCTCTTGATTGTTGTAATATTTCAGCCATCTCAGTTTTATGCTGTTTAGCCAAATCAATATCCGTTCGCGCTACCTGACCCATCTGCTCTAAAAGCTGGGTATGATGTTCAATCAACTGGTTAAATGTTTCTAATCGCTTAAAACTGGAGATTACATGCACACTAAAATCAGAAATTTGTTTTACCGTTTCACGAGTACCTGATAATGCTTGTGCAATTTCTTGCAAATCTCTGCCAATTCTCACTCCAGCTTGACTCTGATCAGCAATAGATTGAAAAACCGTTGAGACTTGTGCCGATGACGCTGCCAATTTAACTGACATTTTTTCCATATCAGCAGGAAGGATATCAATCGCGCCAGCCAGACGAGAAAGGTTATTTAATAGCAAATGGGACTGTTCTGACTGCTGCACAAGATTATCAGAAACTTGCGCAGTATTCTTTGACAATGAAGTCATCTGCTTGACGACCTTGAGAAACTCATCATTAAGCTGAATATTCGCGTTTAATTTAGTATTAAACAAGTTAATTGACTGCGCCAGAATATCTACTTCAGTCACTGTTCGTCCCATACTTTCAACTATAGTTTGAGCACTCTGAGAAACGCTACTTTGCTGTATATTCAGCTCTTTAAGCAGTATTTGTGATTCATTTAAACGATGAACCAGGCGATCCAGTGGCGGATTTAACTGCTCTGCAAATATTTCATCAGGCAATTTAATATTCCGCAGTTTTTCTTCAAATGCGGCTAAGGCATGTTCTGCCGTATGATTCATCGCCAGCATATTTTTATGTAGCGATTCAGAGCTAGATTTAGCGTATTTATCAACTGTTAACGCGGTCTGATACATGCCTTCAGCCGCATGTTCAACCGATGCTCTAATGGCTGCCTGAGTTTCTTGGTGCGAAACATCTAATTGCATAGAAATCAGCTTGGATTTTTTAACCAGATCATTTGCAGCCTGCTCAACAGCAGACATGACCTGCCTTTCTACACCCTGCACTTCAATTTGAAAATTATTAATATATATTCTTACTGCAAGGCCCGTTATGGTGGTCAATAAAGCTAAACTAAAATTTGCAACCAATACCCCAGACTCTAAAGTATCCCCTTGATAAAAATACAATGAAACCACTAAAGCAACCAGGGTGAACAAAAAACCTAAATAATAAACACTATCAGCAAATTGCTCTAAAAAAACACTATCAACGCTGCGCGCATAACCAAACCCCGTATATAAAACCATACATCCCAAAGGCAGAAACACCGCAAGTAATGGATAATTGAAATACTGCGGCGTACAAATACCCAACACCCCAGTCACAAGGGTAACAACAAACATCTTCCGTATACCAAACAATGCGCTCTTGCTTACCTTACTGTCTGACATGTTTTTTATCCATCAATCTTCTCAATTAAAGTCACTCGACCCGCTATCGACTGTATATAATCAGCCCAAAAAAATGCATGCCTCTTATTTTGTATTTTTTCCATACCCTCCCTGCGCACATATAATATTTTAACTTCTGCATTCTGCAAGTCTGTATTAATCCGCTGGTAATAGCTGGTTTTTTGTAATAAAGAAAAGTCCATTTGCCCACGATAATGCGACCACTCAGGTGTATGCTGCAACATATCAGAGATGATTATTATCTGCTTATCTGCTGTTGGCTCTAGCACTGGAAAAGCACTCAGAGAAACGACTTGCAAAGTCTCCATAATAGGCGAAAATTCTGACTGACCAGCCTGCATAAAGCCTTCAATCACCTGATCCAGGGGCTGTTCAAATTGCTGCTGCCAGCGTTGACGAATTAGCCTTGGATTTTCATACAAAGCATTGGCATCCTCACCTGTTCTAGGTGCACAGACGACTAAGTAGGGAGAAATATCCTTGTTATTTGCTTCATCGATTACATAGATTGATATTTTCGTAGCGGCTAATAACTGACTCTTAAACTCAGTAAAAAATCGTTTTAAAAAACGCTGTTGAACCGTATTATAAACATCACTTTTATCAAAAATTAATGCCACATATTTTGGACTGGGCTTGTTAATCGGGCATAAGCTTTCAGGATCAAGCAGAACCTGGTTTTGTTGTAATTGATAGCGGAAAAAAGCCAGCACACTGATAAGGCCTAAAACACAGAAAATAACAAAAAAACCAATTAAATTCTTTTGTCTGGAAGTCTCTTTTCGCTTACGAAATCGGGTCATTATGCGGACATCATATTGTGACTATCAGACTTATAATCCGGGTCTATTTCTTGTAGTTGCTGCAAAAAAAGCACATATAATTTTTCAATCTCATTTGTGCGCTGCTGACAATAGCCAGGAAAGTCATTAAATAGTTGTTTTTGCTGCTCTACCCGTTCTATATCATCATGTGCACCACGAACCTTATAGTGATTATTTGAATGCCAATCTTGTGAAAAATAAGCAGGGGCAGAATCTTTACGGTAACTCATATTAAAGTCCCGGTATCGATATATTAAAGTATTTGCTGCCGCCACAAAGTTCGCCATTCCTTGTTCGTATTCAGCAACGAAAGCCTGTTTATCTTCCACTAAATGTACTAAACGGGTATGTTTCAACAACACGGCTTGTTTCATATCATCTAAATTATCTAAAAATGCCTGCCGTACCTCACCTATTCCAGTCACCACGTAATCTCTGTGCTCTTCATATTCTTCATTTAAAGACTGCAAGCGTCTATGTAACTTACCATATCCAGGGTATACATCATCCCTTTTATAACCATCAATAAAAGCAAAAACAGCAAATAACAAGCCCATAAAGAAGAGCATCCAGGAATTAAACTCAGACAAACCCCAAGGTATCTCCATAAATCGCTGAACGGCTAAAACACCTGCTTGCTCAGGATTAACCGCAAAAAAGTCTCGATAATGCGCCACCAATAAATTAAAGCCAAAGGCACTGGCAATATAAACAAGGAAGCTGAGAAAGGCTATTAATTGCTTCCACACGGAACAATGGTTTTTATATCTAAATAACCAGCCCATAAAGAAGAAGGCAACGGATATATTGATGGCTGCGATAATAATGGCCTGCCCTATCCCACCAAGCAAACCTAAGGCTGAGCCTTCGGCAAAGAAATAGCCATTACCCGCAGATTCTAAAAGCCAGAAAATTAAAACAATTGAAAAATACAGTATTTGTGAATCTGGGTAATGCGGAGTTCTGCTAAGCGTGTTTTGCTGTTGAAAAGTACTAAATTCCTTTTGTAAATTATCTAGCTCTTGCTTAGTTTGCTTAAGCGCTCTAAATTCACGAGCCACCAGGCTTTTTAATGATAACTTAGAATGTTCAGTATGATTATTGATCAGCGCCCGTTCATCTTCAAGGTTAGTATCTGTAATCGAGGTATTACGCAAACTCAGCTCATCATTAACAATACGATTAATCGCAGCCATTCTATTTTCGAAATAGCCCTGAACCTCTCTTTCTGCACTATTTGCTTTGCTGCTATCAGAAGCAGGCAAACCAAAACCCGCATCAGTCTGTGCTTTTTCTTTTATCTCTAATTGTTCAGCTATCTGATCCAGGTTGATATTACATTCATCAGTAAGGCCAGACTTTCCCTGATAAACAAAGTTATTTTTAATTTTATCGGCCCAATTCATATTATTTCTTTAAAAGCTGATCATTGTTTGTGAATAATTGGACAGCATTCCAAATCATTCCTTTTTAAGCTCAGAGTCATAACCTTCTTTCGCATCTTCATCCATTTTATCGCCGGATTCAGAAAAAGCATCTCCCCAATCTGGCTCAGCTTCCTCTTCAGGCACAGACTGTTCATCCTTAACTCCAGCCTCATAACCTGTTTTGGCATCCTCATCCATAGTATCACCCGATTCAGAAAAGGCATCTCCCCAGTCTGGCTCTACCTCCTCTTCAGGCACAGCCGGTTCATCCTTAACGCCAGCCTCATAACCTGCCTTTGCTTCACCATCCATAGTATCGCCAGATTCAGAAAAAGCATCTCCCCAGTCAGGCTCTGCTTCTTCATCTTGTTGCCCAGCGTCCTTTACCTTATCGGCAATATTTTCTTCAGTAGAATTTACATCACTATTTCCACCCTTTTCAGCTTTAAGCTGGCTTTTATTTTTCTTATCTTTTGCTTTTCCATAATCATTAAATGCGTTCTTCTCGGCGGTCTCCTCAACAATTTCAATTTCATTTTCAGGACTTCCAGGGCTTTCAGCATTTTCAGCATTTTCAGCATTTTCAGCATTTTCAGCATTTTCAGAACGTTCTTGCTGCTCTGAAATTGAAGGCACAAAGTACAAATATTGATCAAGCAGTTCACACAAGTTAGCATAAAAATCTGTCACTTCTTTCTGCTCTAGCTGTTGCCTAATAAACTGTTGCAAAAACTGTTTTTCAGCTTCAACCATATAGACAGCAGACTCTGTGGCTGCCTCTTTCTCCAGAGCATAATCCTTAACTAGAAATTGTATCAATTGTAATTTTCGCTCTGTTTGCTGCTCACTTGCATTTTCTAATAATTCTTCGAGCTCAACTATCCGGTTTTTTTTTCGTTTCCAACTTAGATACCCCATGACACAAACGATAACTAACAACACTAAAGCCATTTCAACAATCAATATGATCAGCGAACTATTCATAATGACTCTCCCTCTGCATTGTTAAATGTAGTAGCAATTTTCTGACTAGCCTGTTGAAAAAGACCCAACATTTTTTTACTACTATTTTTTAATTCCAGTTCAGTTTGCGTACCACTAAAAACTTTACTATATTCAGCTGAAATTTCATCAATAGTTGCCATTGCAAGATTTAACTGCTCTCCTAACTTTTCATTCTGTTCCATTAGCAAATGGTTTTTTTTCTCCTGTTCTTCTATCGTTTCAGAATTTACAGCAGCAGCAACTGAATGAGCCAACACTTTAAAGTACGGCTCTGAAAAACGATCAATCTGTTGATCTATATTTGCCAACGCTTCAACATCTCTTTTCAAATACAGTTGAATGATTTGTTTATATAACTCGCGTTCACTAGATTTCATATCTGCTAAAATCTCATTCAACTCAGCAGGCTCTATATCAACATGTGTCGCCACCAGAGTCGTTAATTTTTTTGCTTTAAGGTTTCCAGTATCTTGCAATCTGGCAATCACTTTATTAGAAGCTAGCTGATCACCTTTATTTTTATGACTAGAAAACAAATACAGCGCAACAATCACTAAAAGTAACGCAAACAAGCCTTCAATCATAAGAATAACTATTATTGAATCCAGCTCTATCATCAGTCTAACCTACTTAATAATTTATCTTGCTTCGCAATTACTTTCTTTCTCATCATCTTAAATACAAAAAAACCAGACACAAAAATAACTATATTTATAAGCAAAACAATCACCGAAGTCTTCCCCCAGTTAACCGCTTCCTCCACTACTGGCTGTTCATTTTCATCTATCGTCGTTTCTATTTTTTTATCAACTGCAACACCCTCAATTTCAGTCGGCTCTACTGCTATAGGTTCAACAAGAGGCTCTACATCTTTGGTACTTTTAAACAAACCATCATCAATCACTATTGAGGGCACATTAGGCGATACCGCAGCTCCCTGTAAAGTATTCGCCATAATAGAAAAACTAACCAGCATACGTGTTCCTGCTTCAGGTGCATTTACAAGCATCTGCCATAGTCCAGCACTCCCTGACAAAGTTTGCACTATAGCTTGCTTACCTTGCTGACTGATCGTGGCCTCTATCACCGTCATATCGGTATTAAGCACTGATTCATCCGCCTTCAAGGTAATATTAACCGTGCGCCCTACTGAATCAACTTGTTTCTCTATCGTCAGCAGACTTTTAACAACCTTTATCACTTTAACCACTTCTCTGTTAAAGGTTTTACCATCAGCGATTATTTTTAAAGTATGTCGGCCTTCTTTTAACTCATTAACCAGCTTCTTGCTAAAAAGACCTTGCTTTCCGATAACCGCAGGTATTTTCCATTTTTTCCCACCCAATTGTTGCACTGAAATATCAATAAGATTTAAAAAATCCTGGCTACTGATTAATTGTTTCTGCTCAGTAAAAAAACCCGTTATTTCAAGAGGGTCGGTTAATGATATATTCTTTGGCAACTCATCAATCTCAAATTTTAAATCCGTGACGATCATCACTTTATTTTCTGGATCCATCGCTGCATTTATTTTCCACTCCCCTGTTTTTGGTGTTTTAATAGTGATCAGATCATAATTTTTTTCATTCAACCAGGATACTTCTTTCAGCTTGCTGGCACTGTTTAGCTTGCTGTTATCGGGAGCGATTAATTCAGTTACCTCCCCTGTCTCTTTAAATATAAGAATAGAAAACTCTTTAATAGAAGAATCTACAGAAAATTTATTGTCAGTAATTGAAACAGTATCTTGTGGCACGGCTTGTTGAAACAATTTAAAAAAAACCTTCTGCAACTGACCAGCCGACAACACTGTTTCAGGCCATCCCAAGGTATCAAAGGCTAATTTATTCAACAACTCGAGATCCGCATCAGCCGACAAAGCAATTGTTTGAACCTGTACCCCCGCCTGTTGCAACAAAAGTAGCTGTTGACTCATAATTCTATCTCTGGACTCGGCACTTTGCATAATATCTTTTGAAACATCCACCACACCATCCGTTAATAAAATCAGCTGTCTATTTTGTTGTTCTGATGATTGAAACCATGGCTCAGCCGCTTTTTCTATCGCCTCTTCAATATTAGTAAAGAGGCCTCGAGAATGAATTTTTTTGACTTTTAATAAAGCGTTCTTTTTCCACGCCTTATCTACTATTCCTGTTTCAACCAATTCAGTCGCCTTCTCAGCAAATAACCAAAATCCTACTTTAGTTCCTTCAGGTAATAAATTAATTAGCAATTTAATAGCAGGGATTCTCAAATTACGCGGGTCATTTTTTTTCATACTGCCAGATACATCAATGAGTACTTGTAACTCATTAACTATTGGCTGTTTATTTTCCTCAGCTTGAACTATTGAATAAACGCCGAAAAAGATAAAACTAATACAAAAAAAGCGTAATTTATTGTACATTTAGAACTCATTTAATAATTAATACTATAAGGTAGAATATAGCTTAAATATTAATTTTTATATTCTCAATATCTCTATATAGGTGAAGTATGGTTTCCTTAAATCCCCCCGTTTGTAACTTTGGTGAAAATGCACATGATTTTAATCTCATTGGCACAGATGAAAAACGCTGGACACTTGAAGAATGTATGGGAGAAAAAGGCTTGTTAGTGATGTTTATCTGCAACCATTGCCCCTATGTAAAAGCCATTCATCAACGACTGTTACGAGATACAGCTGAATTAAAAAAGCTCGGCATATCATCCGTCGCAATATCATCAAATGACTTTATTAATTACCCTGAGGACTCTTTTGAAAATATGCAGCGCCTGGCTCAGGATTTAAATTTTGATTTTCCTTATCTGCTTGACGAAAATCAGGAGGTAGCTAAGCAATATGGCGCGGTCTGTACACCTGACTTTTTTGGTTACAATAATCGTTTTGAGTTGCAATACCGAGGCAGGCTAGATGCCAGCAAAAAAGAAACGGCTGCTGTAGATGTTAAGCGGGATTTATTTGATGCGATGAAGCAAGTCTCTCAAACAGGACATGGCCCTAAACAACAAATATCAAGTATTGGCTGTTCTATTAAATGGAAGAACTAAATAATCGACTCTATAGAATTAGGCGACTCTCTCATCATTAATGAACAGGACTAAATTATAATGCAAGCAAAGTAATCAGTTTTTTCATCAACTCCGCCTGACTGTGCACTTCCATTTTATGCATAATATGTTTCATATGGTTTCTTACTGTATCCTGCGATCGACATAGATTGTCAGCAATCTCAGAAATTGAGGGGGTCTGCATAAAATGCATGGCACAAGTAGCTTCACATTGAGACAGCTGATAAAGTTTTCTTAGCCGTTCTAATGCTGGATTATTAGCCTTATCATGGGTAAAAGTGAGAACAAAACTATCTTTAAAACACTCCCATTGATACAAGTTTTTTAAATGGGTAATGGGGATAAGTGAGATCTGGCAAGAATGGCACTGCTTATGAACCGAAATCAGGCCTTCATTTTTCTTAATATAAGAGAGTAATCGCATCTCAATTTTAGGGCATTTCATAGCAAAACGATCTGCCGAAATATCCACACAATCTAGCTGGCTTATAATCGAAATATAGACAGGGTCCGCAAACAATATATTTAATTCACGGTCAATAATAAGGTACTCATCAAATTGATTACCTAGGTAGTCAATCAGTTGACTTTTCATTTTAACTTGACACTCTTCGTGTACCGCTTTTTCCAAACTGAAAATTAAAGCATCTAATACCTGAGTAATTTGACTCTGTTCCCAATCATTAAATACCGTCTTACGATTTATCAACAGATTGAGTGAATATTGCTGATTACAAGGGATTGAAACACCAAAGCGGTAGCATTGGTGTTCTGGGGAGGGAAACTGAGTGACTGTTTCATTACAATAATCAATAATCGAATTTTGATTACAAAAGACTTTACCTGGATTTTTGCTAATAAAACAATTAAATTCATCCTGTTTATTCAATTGCTTGTGATATTTATCCTGATATTCATCAGAAATATCAACACTATAAAGGAAATGTGTATTTTCCTGTTTAGCCAGATCAGTCACCAATAAAGCACTGGAATCACTATTCAGCTGCTCGGTAAGTGCGGTAAGAAATCCACGCCAAATAAGAGGGTTTCCAGGTGCTTTAGCCAGAAAAGAATGAACTCCTATCTCACCAACAAACTGATCCATTAAGCACCTCTACTTTTTTATTATTATTTTTATTAGTCTATATCTTATAGCACAAACCATGCAACATAACTAAATTACTAGAATAAATTGCATATTGACCTATTTGGGTTATTTGTTTTTTATTCTACTTGATGTACTCTAACATTAAGGTCAAGTCTTATTTAAAGGTCCACGATAGTTTTGCTGAACTTGCCCCGCCCTTTTAATAAAATTCTTAACTACGTGAGCAAAATATGATAAATAAAGTAAAACTCCACGCCTGTTTAATCATTCTGATTCTTCCACTTTTAACTTCATGTGGAGCGCTCAATAACGGTCTTGGGCTATACAATGGCTATGGCGTCCCCGAACTATCTGAATCATATAGTGAAAATAAAAAAGGATTACTGCTAAGCGCATTATTGCAACAAAAGAAAGAAATCGTTGTTAATGATATAAAAACCGAAGAACCTTTGTTACCCAGTCATTGTATTAATTACAGTACATTATTAACTGAACAAGATACTGAATGTACAGCCATCAGATCAATCATTATTGGTGATTTGATGGCTATTTCCAATGAAATGTGCGAAGCACATAAACGTTCAATTTGGGGAAATGAAGCCAGTTTCAACATGATTACCAGCACCTTGACTAATATATTTTCAGGTGCCGCTACTGTTGTTACGGGGGGAACAGGCCAGGCAGCATTAGCGGCACTGGCTTTATTTTCAAATGCCGAACGATCCTTAGGTAATGAAATTGTCTATAAAAATATGTTAGCCCATGCCATAGTACAAAAAATTACTGAACAAAGAACAACATTAAGAAACAGTATTACAACAAATATAAAAGCCAGTTCTATAAAAAATTATTATGACTACCCTATTAATCTTGCCTTAAATGAAGTAATTGATTATCACAACGCCTGTTCCTTTATGTCAGGTTTAGAGTTAGCTATTAAAGAAGGAACCAAAGACAAAAAACCTCAACAAATCACCAAACTGGAGAACCAACTATCCATACTGACTACTCAAATAGATGCCAGAAAGCTTTATCTAAAAAACAATAACATAGCTAACCAAGAAAACGACAAGCATTTAATCTCACTAAATAAACGATATGATCGTGCCTCAGCTAATTTAGATGTACTTGAAACTACAACTGGCAGTACACCTGATACACCTGATACACCTGATACACCTGATACACCTGATAAATCTGAAATAAAAAATGCTAAAACTGATATTGAGAAAAAATTAAGCTTAGCTGATGGAAAAAAAATCCAGTTAGCGCTTTGTGTTGATGCTGATGGTATTTTTGGCGAAAAAACCCGAGATGCAATTAAATATTATCAACGGACCAAAAGCCTTTCTATAACTGGAAACATAGGAAATCAGACAACTGTTACTGATCTTGTTAAGGCTCAACCATGTAACAGTTTAGCTAATAAATATAAAAATGCTTTTGAACGATTTAAATTTACCTCGCTCGAGTCAATTAAGGATTTTCAAAAACAACTGAATGAATCATTGCCTACAGAGGATCGTATACCCATAACGACAAAATTCATTTTCGACCCAGTTTTCCGCAAAGCAATAAAGAAAATACGTATAGAAAAGAAGCTAATTGATGAATTTCCAAGTAAGGATAAAAATGCCGTAATAATGGATCAAATTACTCCAAAACTATATGATTCATTTGCCACTGATTAAATTAGCAATCAATATTAACATCAGACCATAGAGACAGTTTAAATGGATAAAGAACGTGAAAATAGTATCTTTTAAACAATGAATAAATCACTCCGTTGTTATAATCCAGATTAGGGAAGAGAAAATGAATTACAGAGTAAATCGCATTGTAAAATTAAGAGCGGAGCCCAAACAGGACTCAGCCAATCCACATGGCATCGTTGACAGAGATGATTTTATATCTATCGTAGCTGAAAAAGATATTTGGCGTCAGGTTATAGTGGCTGATAAATATAGCAGAACCCGTCGAGAAGGTTTTATAAAAGCTAAATATCTTGTTGAAAAAGAGAGCTTGATTACAGACACTACCATTGAGCAAGAGCTTTCCGACACTACGGAAATATCTTTTACAGGTACGGGAAAACCTTTAACTCAGGAAAATTTGAATTCTGCATGCGATCTATTACAAGTGAATGAAGCAAAAATATGGGCTGTACTAGCCGTAGAAACCAGTGGATTCGGTTTTTTTTCCAATAGAAGACCCCGCATTCTATTTGAAAGGCATATTTTTCATAAACAAACCGATGGTCAATTTGATAGTCACTCTAACATCAGTAACAAACATAGCGGGGGCTATACCGGAGGTAAAAATGAATACGATCGCTTACAAAAAGCAATAGACTTGAACCGTGAAGCAGCATTAAAAAGTGCATCCTGGGGCATTGGTCAGGTTATGGGTTTTAATTTTGAAAGTGCAGGCTTTTCTTCTACTGAAGAAATGATCAATGCCATGATTGAAACTGAAGGCAAGCAATTACCTGCA
>Ga0209494_1001063_pt1 | contig 12286 bp, 7 predicted proteins | sample EN1Hudseemescosm_FD_184628 | JGI IMG/M metagenome (GOLD analysis project Ga0209494, IMG submission 184628) | Methane-oxidizing microbial communities from mesocosms in the Hudson Canyon - EN1B Hudson Canyon (SPAdes) (version 2) | ecosystem: Environmental > Aquatic > Marine > Cold seeps | place... | reverse complement strand
CAAATAGGGTCAGGTCTTGTATTTTGCATGCTTGAGAATTTAGTTTATACTGTACTTTGGTTTAATAAAGGTAATGGAAAGTAATATGAGTCGTCCACTTCGGTTGGAGTTTTCTGGTGCTTTATATCACGTTACTTCACGAGGGAATGAGAAGAAGGCAATTTATTTAGAAGATTCAGATTTTGAACTGTTTTTATCCTTGCTTGCAGAAGTGTGTTTACGCTTTAATTGGGTGATTCATAGTTATTGTTTGATGACAAATCATTATCACTTGGTGGTTGAGACGCCAGAGGGGAATTTGTCGCGAGGGATGCGGCACCTTAATGGTGTGTACACTCAAAGATTTAATGGTAAACATAAGCGTGTTGGTCATCTGTATCAAGGTCGTTATAAAGCAATCTTAGTGGATAAAGAGAGCTATTTACTTGAACTTTGCCGCTATGTAGTTTTGAATCCTGTTAGGGCTAAAATGGTTAAAGAGCCGGATGAATGGCGTTGGAGTAGTTATTTGGTTACTGTTGGTGAATTAGCTGGTTTTGATGGGTTAGCAACCGATACTATTTTATTGCAATTTGGTGTACAACGAGGTCTAGCGATTGAGCGGTTCCAAGAATTTGTGTTGCAGGGAGTGGGAAAGGTTATTTGGGGTGATTTAAAGCATCAGATTTATTTAGGAAGTAGTGACTTTGTAGTAAAGCAAATGAAGTATTTAAAGGATTATGAGGGTGAGTTGTCGGAAGTTCCGATAAAGCAGCGTAAAAAACCCGCTAAAACATTAGATGAGTATAAGAAGATAAGTGGTAATAGAAACAAGGCTATTGTAGACGCTTATCAATCAGGTGGATATACAATGGAAGCTATTGCAAATTATTTTGGATGTCATTATTCAACGGTAAGTCGGATGGTTGCAAAATACAAGACTTGACCCTTTTGCTCTCTTTTGTTCTCCGTTATATAGTTACTGGTGTAAGTGTTTAGCAGAGACTCCACGGTTTCATAGAAAACAATGGGAATTTGTATATATTTGTCAAGTGCTGTACGAACGAGGATTCTTGAAAGATGGAATGGCGGGAGTTGGGTTTGGTGTTGGTAAAGAGCCATTAATACCTTACTTTGCAAGTCAAGGAATAAGTGTTCTTGGTACAGATCTTGATTTAGAAAGAGCTCAAGCCTTAGGCTGGGCGACAACTGAGCAACATAGTAATGACCTTCTTACTATGAACGAACGAGGGCTGTGTGAAGAGAGTAAGTTTCTAGCAAAAGCAGCATTTAGAAATGTAGATATGAATGATATCCCTTCTGATATTGGAGAGTTTGATTTCTGTTGGTCATCATGTGCATTTGAACACTTAGGTTCTATTCGTCAAGGTTTAGATTTTGTATTGAACTCAGTCAAGTTACTACGACCTGGTGGAGTAGCAGTTCACACAACAGAATTTAATATCAGTTCAAATGATAGAACATTAGATAATAACCCTGCGTTTGTTATTTTTAGAAAGCGAGATATTGAGCAATTAGTACAGGAATTAACAGAGAGAGGCTATGCTGTTTCATCTGTTGATTACTCCGCGGGCGAAGATGAATTAGAGAGGTATGTTGATTTGCCTCCTTATCTTGAAGAGCCGCACTTACGTTTACAGTTAGCTGGTGAATTCACCTCTACATCATTAGGGCTCATTATAAGAGCGCCGATGAATTAAGATAAGAAGGGCATATAGTTTAGGCTTTACTCGTAATGATGTGGGTACATCAGTTTGAGAGTATTTAAGGCAATTAGACAATAAAGGTTGGAAATTATTTGGTGGAGAGTAACTTAATTTTTTGACAGATAAGCAGATAGAAAATAAGTTATTTATTACAGTAGCTCCAGATGGCACCTAAAGAAAGTATCAATCGTGAATTTTGTAAAATAGTCGGGGATGTAAAATGAAGACAGCACTTATTACGGGTATTACGGGACAAGATGGCTCTTACTTGGCTGAATTGTTGTTAGAAAAAGGCTATCAAGTTCACGGGATGGTAAGGCGAAGCTCGACTTTTAATACTGGAAGGATTGATCATATTCGTGATGATTTAACATTACATTATGGTGATTTGGGGGATGCAACTTCGATAGAGAATATTATTAACAAAGTTGAGCCTGATGAAATATATAATTTAGCAGCGCAATCCCATGTGAAAATTTCATTTGATGTACCTGAATATACTGGCGATATTGATGGGCTTGCAGTTGTTAGGTTTTTGGAAATAATTAGGCGATTTAAGACGAAAAAGATACGTTTTTACCAGGCATCAACGAGTGAATTATTTGGTAAAGTGGTTGAGATACCACAAACTGAAACGACTCCTTTTTACCCTAGGAGTCCGTATGGTGTAGCAAAACTTTACGCTTACTGGATAGTAAAAAATTATAGGGAAGCCTATGATATTTATGCTGTTAATGGAATTTTATTTAATCATGAATCTCCTCGGCGAGGAGAAAATTTTGTGACTAAAAAAGTAACAAAAAGTTTAGTTGAAATCCATAGGGGAAAAAGAGACTGCTTATACTTAGGTAATATAGATGCCCAAAGAGATTGGGGTTATGCGAAGGATTATGTTGAATGTATGTGGATGATGTTGCAGCAAGAATCTCCTGATGATTTTGTGATTGCCTCGGGTGAAACTCATACAGTAAGGGAGTTAATTGAGATTGCTTGTCGTTATTTACAAATAGAATTAGAGTGGCAAGGAGAAGGTATCAATGAAATAGGTATTGATAAAAGGACTCAAAAAGAAATTATCCGGATTGACCCTAAGTTTTATCGACCTACAGAAGTTGATTTATTACTTGGGGATGCCAGTAAGGCAAAAAGCCAGCTAGATTGGAGTCCTAAAGTTACATTTGAAGAGTTAGTTAAATTGATGATTGATTATGATAGTGCTCTGAGTTTAGATTATCAGGGGATTTAGTATTGAACGGACTTACTTGCCTATACGCCTATTGACACTGCAAAGAAATAATATCATGACAATAAATAGTAACTCTGTTTTTATTCATTCACTATTTCGATCAGGGAGTACTTATGTTTTTAATGTTTTCCGCCGGTCGGGTTTAAACTATTACTGTTACCAAGAGCCTTTAAATGAGTATTTGTTAAATGCTGGTTCTGAGTCAAGCAAGCTGCTTGATAATACTGATGAACTGCAAGAGTATTTGAGGCACCCTGCTTTAGAAAAATCATATTTTTATGAGTTTTTTCAAGTTGCAGACAAAGTAGCAATGAATTTTTGTAAAGAATTTTCTTATGATCAATATTTCACAAAGGAGCAAAAGGAAATTAATGCTCTTAGTAGATATTTCAGTGTATTAGAAAAGGGGGCTGAGGGGCGAGCTTTTTTTCAATGCTGCCGTACATCAGGACGTATTGATGGGTTGAGATCTGAGCTTGGGGGCAAACATTTTTATTTATGGCGAAACTCGTGGGATCAGTGGTGGTCTTATCGAAAGGGGTTTGATACAAATAGCCTTTTAATAATCAATGCTAATAATCTACCAAGGTTTTTAAGTGTTTTGAAGGAAAAATTAAATATCCCCAATTTTCATAATAAAGATACATCAGAAGAATATGATTTTTTTAGAAATCATAAGCTTAATTTTTCAAGTAGTTATAAAATATTTTATGGGCTGTGGTGTCACGCTTTTCTTGATGCAAAGCTTTATTGTGATTTATTTATTAGTATAGATAAATTAAGTAGCTCAAATGACTATCGTGATGAAATTTTAGGTGCGCTAAACAAAAGAGGAGTAGGAGGGCTTGATTTTTCAGACTGTTCTGTACCAAGAGCGGTGTATGCTGAAGGCGATAGAGATTTTTTTTTACCTATAGAAGACTATATTCATAGTTTATTGTTGTCACATGGGTATAGTGACGAGCAAGTGGATGAGTTAAAAAAAATGAGCAATGAGAAAAAAGATAAAGTAGTTGATGCGTCTAGCCCTAAAAATTTTTTGATACGTGATGCAAGGCGAGCTAGAGAGTATTTGGAGCAAGCAAATAGTGAAATTGTCGATACTCAAAACTTATTGATTAATGCTGAAGCTAAAGCAGAACAAGCTGAAGCTAAAGCAGAACAAGCTGAAGCTAAAGCAGAACAAGCTGAAGCTAAAGCAGAACAAGCTGAAGCTAAAGCAGAACAAGCTGAAGCTAAAGCAGAACAAGCCGAAACTAATGTAGAGCAAGCAGAAGCTAAAGATGAGAAGAATATAGGTTGTTCTGAAACAATCCATAGAAAAAAACAGAAAATAAACCCAATGCGGATTGTTATAGATTTACAGAGTGCACAAACAGATAGTCGCTTTCGAGGTATTGGGCGTTATAGTACCTCATTGACTAAAGCGATCATTCGTAATTGTGGTGATCATGAAGTTATTATAGCACTAAGTGGACTTTTTCCTGATGTCATCGAACCAATTCGAGCTGAGTTCGGTGAATTTTTACCGCAAGAAAATATTCGTATTTGGTATGCTCCTGGTCCAGTTAAAGAATGTGAGCGAGGTAATCATTGGAGGCACGAGGCGGCAGAGCTTACCCGAGAAGCCTTCCTTGCTAGCCTAAACCCAGATGTTATTTATATAGCAAGTTTGTTTGGGGGGTATTCAGATGAAGCTGTGGTAAGTATTGGTCTGCTCGATAAGGTTACACCTGTTTTTACGTCGTTATATGATTTAATTCCTTTATTAAATCCAGAGCTGTATCTCAAGCCTTGCCCTACTTATGAACAATATTATCTCCGTGAGATTGACTTTTTAAAACGTACATCTGGATTACTTGCAATTTCTAATTTTTCAAGGCAAGAGGGGGTTGATAATCTTGATTATAATGCATCATCAATTATTAATGTTTCTGCAGCAATAGATTCTTGTTTTAAAGTGATAGAGCTGAATAGCTCACAAACTCAATTATGTTTAGAAAGTTTTAAAATCACTTCTGAGTTTATCCTCTATACAGGTGGGTCAGATTATAGAAAAAATTTGCCACGGTTGATTAATGCATATGCACAACTTCCAGTAACAATACGTAAAATGTATCAATTGGTTTTTGTAGGGAAAATGCCTGAAGTTGACCTCCAAAATCTCAAGCAACATGCAGCACAAGCAGGAGTGAAAAAAAGTGAATTAATTTTTACAGGTTATATTACTGATGATGAATTAGTTAAATTGTATAATCTTTGTAAGCTATATGTATTCCCTTCATGGCATGAAGGGTTTGGTTTACCTGCCCTCGAAGCAATGTCTTGTGGCGCAGCAGTTATTGGGGCAAATGCGACTAGCCTGCCAGAAGTAATAGGAAATAAAAATGCGTTGTTTGATCCTTTTTCAGAAGAAGCTATTGCGCATAAAATAACGGAAGTTTTAACGGATGAAAGATTTCGACTGTGTTTAATTAAATCTGGACTAAAGCAAGCTAAAAAATTCTCTTGGGGTAAAAGTGCGAAAATTGCAATTAAAGCATTTGAACATGCTCTTAATGATCAAACTGTAGCGCTCGAAAGTGGTGAGTTTATGCCAAAAGAGCAGGTGAGGGTAAATGTCATCGGGTACATTAGTGGAAATTTAGGCCTCTCAGTATCAGCTAGGGGTGTTATTGAGGCTTTATTAGAAAATGGTATCAATGTGTCTATTGTTGATATTGATCCTGGTCTTGGTCGAGGTGGGCATGATAATAGATATAAATTTTTGAACCAAGACCCTTCAAATCCATTAAGTGAAGGTATTAATTTATTTATAGTTCCTCCTCCTGGAATAGAAAGCTTTCAAGTATCGTATCCTAATTTATTTGAAGGAAATAATTTTTTAGTTGCTTTTTCAATGTGGGAGTTGCCGGTACTTCCTAAAGGCTGGTGTGATATTTTAAATCAAATGGATGCCTTAGTCGCAGGATCTGAATTTATCCGACATGCTTTTTCATTTAACGTACCGGCAACTCAATCTCTTGTCACTAATCACCCTGTGTACATACCTGAAAATATTATTCCTATGAGAGATGAGTTGGGTCTTAATTTTGATGATGTTGTTTTTTTTACAGCATTCGAACCCTACAGTGATGTTGTTAGAAAAAATATTGATGGTGTGGTTAGTTCATTCTTGTCATTTTTAGGGGATGAGAGCAATGCTATTTTAATTATTAAGGTGAATAATGCATTTTTAAATAATGAGCCTCATCCTGCTTATAAAGAGATAATTGAAGCTGTCAATAATCACCCTAGAGTTAAATTTTTAACTAATAATTTGCCCTATGAGCAATTAATGTCTCTATATGCTTCATGTGACGTTATTGTTTCACTTCACCGAGCAGAGGGCTTAGGCTTAGTTATGATGGAAGCCATGATGCTAGGCAAGCCTGTTATAGCAACAGCGTGGTCGGGTAATATGTCATATATGGATCATACAAACTCTTGTTTAGTTGGGTATGATTTAATTGATGCTAATGGAGCAATGCCTTGCTATCAAAAAGACAATATAGGTGAGGGTGCTGTATGGGCAAACCCTAATTTAAAAGAAGCTGGGTTATGGATGCAGCGACTATATAAAGATTCAAGGTTGCGAAAAAGAATAGGTCAAAAAGCATTACAAGATATTACCAAATATCAAAAAGAGGCAAGAGAAAGTAGGTTTGTAGATGAGTTATTAGTCATGTATGAAATGAAACGGTTAAATCAGGGGGGGGGTGTTTCAAATAAGGCTGTTATGGCTAGTTTGGGTGGTAATACTTATCAATGCTGGTTAGATAGGCAGCAAGAAAATTCACTCATACAAAGCGCCGAGTTTTTATTGGATAAGGATCAAGATACAAAAATCCATTGCCTCATCTATATAGATAGTGATGATTTATCATTACTCGCAAACACAATAGACAGTTTTGCAGCCCAAACTTATAGTAACTGGCATTTATCAGTGGTCAGTCCTAGCGCTTGCCCTGATAAAATATTTAATGAAATTATGGAGTTAAGTTGGATTCAGCTTGAGGGGTCAGAAAGCTTAGGTGCTTTATTATCAGAAATAGCGGTAGAGTCTGAGTGGCTGTTGTTTCTTGAAGCAGGGGATAGTATTGAATCATATGCTTTTTCTTCTTGTGTTCAATATATCGATCAAAATGATAGCTGGGATATTATTTATACAGATGACGACAAGCTAAGTGAAGAGGGTTTTTATTATAGCCCTAATTTTAAACCTAATTTTAATTTAGACTTACTTTACTCTTTGGACTATATCGGGGGGCTATGCTTATTTAAGTTAAGTGCTTTAACTGGGTTAGGTAATATTAACTACCCTAATCCTTTTGTGGGATATGATTTAGTGCTTAACTATATTGAGTGTTGTAGTGAATTAGCAATTGGGCATATTGAGAGAATTTTGCTGCACCGAGCTGATGCTGTTGATGCATTCTTAGTTGAGCACCTTGAATTTAGAGAGCTTACCTTGGCGCATCATTTTAAACGGAAAAATATAACGGCTTCTATTAGTAAAAACTCCATTAATGGAGTGTTGGATGTTAAATACCCTCATACCGATACTTCAAAAGTATCTATTATTATCCCTACTAAAGACCAGTTACCAATATTAAAAGCATGTGTCGATAGTATTCTTGAAACGACAAGTTACCCTGATTATGAAATTATCATCATAGATAATCAAAGCGAAGAAAGTGAGACTAAAGATTATTTTAATGAAATCACAACAAATAACAAAAAGATAGTCAAAGTTATTGCGTATAACAAGACTTATAACTATTCGGCAATTAATAATTTTGCCGTTGAGCAGGCGAAAGGTGATTATTTGGTTTTATTAAATAATGACACGATGGTGCTGCAAGAGGAGTGGCTACAAGGCATGTTAAGTCACCTTCAGCGTGAAGAGGTAGGTATTGTCGGAGTGAAACTCGTTTACACAAATAAAACAGTGCAACATGCGGGCATTATGTTAGGTATGGGTGGCAATGGTGTTGCCGATCACCCGCATATTGGTATTCCTATGGATGCTGCTGGATATATGAACCGAGCGGTAGTAACGCAAAATGTTTCTGCTGTTACGGCAGCTTGTTTAATGATTGAGAAAAGCCTTTATCAGCAAGTGGGTGGCTTAGATGAAGAGAAATTTAGAATTTTATATAACGATGTGGATCTTTGCTTAAAAGTAAGAGAGTTAGGTAAAAAAATAGTTTGGACACCTTATGTTTCTTTAATACATCATGGTTCTAGCTCGCTTAAAAAACGTAAACAAAATAAGAAGCGCTTAGAACAGGCGCAGCAAGAGGTTGATAATATGCTGGAAAAATGGCTTCCTCAATTAGCAAATGATTCTGCATATAATCGTAATCTTTCATTAAAAACCACTGATTTTCAGCTTGATACAGCTATGAATGTTACGTGGAATGTCGATGTTAAAGGTAAATTAAGAGTTTATGCTTTTCCTATGGATAGCTTTGGTGTTGGGCAATATAGAGTTAGGGCGCCAGTGAATGCATTAACTAAAGCGAATGTAATTGAAAGTGGACTGGCAAATAATGTCGATAATTTAATCTACCCTACGCCTGTGGAAATTGAGCGAATAAACCCAGATGTCTTATTAGGGCAAAATTTATTTTTAGAAAATATGCTTGTTCGATGGAAGCGATATAAAAAATTTAATGATGTCTTTATGGTGGCTGGTTTAGATGATGTAGTTTATACCTTGCCTAGCCATCATCCGCGAAAAGGAGTTTGGAGTGAGAATATTCGTAAAAATGTGAAAGAGTTTTTTCAGTATTCAGATAGGGTGGTCGTTGCTAATAGTGCTTTGGCAGATGAGTTTAAAAAGTTAACAAGTAATGAGATTATTATCGTACCGAATTATTTGGAAAATTGGCGATGGCAGTCTTTAGATTTATCTAAAAAGAAGGTAGGCAATAAAATGCGAGTGGGATGGGCGGGAGGGCAGGAGCATATTACTGATTTACAATTTATACTGCCTATCGTTGAAACCTTGCATAAAGAAGTTGATTGGATTTTTATGGGCTTGTGTTTAGAAGAGTTTAAACCCTATGTAAAAGAGGTGCATGGTGGGGTAGAGTTTGATTTATACCCTCAGAAATTAGCAGATTTAAATTTAGACTTAGCCATTGCGCCATTGATGCATAATAAATTTAATGTATGTAAAACAAATTTAAGACTGCTTGAATTTGGAATAATGTCTTGGCCTATTGTGTGTTCAGATATTTTGCCATATCAAAATGCGCCTGTAACTCGCGTTGCAAATAATACGAATGAATGGATTCGAGTGATTCGCGAAAAAATTAATGAGCCTGACGAATTATTAAAAGAAGGTGCAGAGTTGAAGCGATGGGTGGTTGATAACTATATGCTAGATGACCATATAGATGAATGGGCAACTGCTTTGTTGCCTAGTTAAGAAACTGCATGAAATAATTTACGCATTATCATCTGGGGCGCAGGTTTTCAGAGACTGTGAAAGTATTCGAAAAAACGACTAAAAACAACAAAGAACAGCAAAAATAATGATGTAACTTATTGATTGTTCGTTGGCGAAGTAGGTTTTTTAACCTAACCTCGGAATACTTTCACAGCCTCTTCAGCCTGTATTTTTAAAGGCAGACTAAAGTTCTGCGCCCCATTGTACTTAAGTTATTTCGTGCATATTCTTAAGTAATGATAATGCGTTGTGTTAGGTGTTTTTTTGGAGGAAGTATGAATTATTCAGATTATATTTCGATTGAAGTGGGTAAACGAGGTGGGCGACCTTGTGTTAGAGGTTTAAGAATTAGTGTCTATGATATTTTGACTTGGTTGGCTGATGGGATGTCAGATGTTGAAATTATTGAAGATTATCCGGAATTAAGTACGGATGATATTCGAGCGTGTTTAGCATTTGCAGCAAATCGAGAGCATAGTACAAATGTTATTTTGGTGCGATGAAGTTATTGTTAGATGAAAATATATCACGGCGAATTATTCCGTTTATATTGCAAGAATACCCTGGAAGTACTCAAATCTCTTTATTGAATAAGGAGCAAAGTTCTGATGCTGAAATATGGGATTTTGCTAAATTAAATGGCTATATTATTGTGACGAAAGATGCTGATTTTTATGATATGTCGGTTTTATATGGACAACCCCCTAAAGTTATTTGGTTGAAAATAGGTAACCAAAATAAAGCGGCGGTCATTAATGCTTTGCTGGGTAGTCGATCTGAGCTTGAAAAATTATTTATCGTTGAAGATAAGGCTTGTGTTGAGTTGTTGTAATGATGTTGGTAAAAAATGGGCAACACACTTAATACGGGAGTGCTTTTGTGGCACTGTTATTTTATCGTAGGGGCAATCCCTTGTGGTTGCCCTGATTAATGGCGAATCATTAGGGGGAGACACAAGGCACTGCCCCTACAGTTACCCCGTCTTAAAATGGTGGTAAAAAATGCATTGCTGATATAGCTGTTTTCCATAAAAAACTAAAAAAAATTAAAGATTAATTTAACCAAGTCGATAACTAAGGCAGAGAACAATAAATAGTTGTTTCTAAAAAAATGAACATAATTTTCGGTACATCTCTAGGAGAACGATCATGGCTTCAGTAATCAATACCAATGTTTTATCGTTGAATTCACAACGAAATTTAAGTAAATCACAAAGTGGGTTAGCAACATCATTACAACGATTATCATCAGGCTTACGTATTAATAGTGCGAAAGATGATGCTGCGGGTCTTGCGATTTCAGATCGTATGACTTCACAAATTAACGGTTTAAATCAAGCGGGTAGAAATGCCAATGATGGTATTTCATTAGCGCAAACTGCAGAAGGGGCATTGGCGCAAACAACGGATTTGTTACAACGGATGCGTGAGTTATCAATTCAATCTTCTAACTCAACTAACTCTGCAGGAGATAGGGCGGCATTGCAGTCAGAGGTTAATCAGCTTAAACAAGAGGTTGATCGTATTTCATCAAGCACTGAATTTAACGGTTTAAAATTGTTAGATGGCTCATTTACGTCGCAAAAATTCCAAGTGGGTGCGAATGCTAACCAAACAATTAATGTATCTATTGAGGGCTCTTCAACTACAAGCCTTCAAGATAATCGTATAGATGGTGCCAATACTACGGTGGATGTTGGGACTACAGCAACACAGAATGCTACGACAAGTGGTAATGTAGGGACAACTAATGGTATTGTTGCTCAAGATTTAACTATTAGTGGTTCTTTTGGTTCGGTGGATGATATTGCTGTTAAATTGAATGACTCCGCGTTTACAATCGCTGCAGAGATTACCTCTCGTGAACCTGAGACTGGGGTTACGGCTGATGCAATTACAGAAGTTAATTTGGGAGCAACGACTTCTGGTACAGTTTCTTTTGATATTTTTACGGGGAATGGATCAACCGCTGCTGGAGCTGCAGTTGACTCAACTAGAGAAACTATCACTGCTCAGGTGGGGGCTGACTTAGACTACAGTTCTGTCGTGTCCGAAATTAATAAAAAATCTGGGACTACTGGGATTACTGCGGAATTAAATACCGATGGGACTATTAAGATGACGCAAGCAGATGGTAAGGATATTGCGTTGGCAAATTTGGTGCATAGTAATAGTGGATCTATTATTGTACAGTCATATAAAGAGGCTGATAGTACTGGGGCGGCCGCACTTTCAGGCGATACTGAAACTCTAAATGGAGGGACCACATCAAATAGTACTAGAATAACTGGAAGAGTAGACTTGCATTCTGCCGGAACCTATACAGCAACCTCAGATACTACAGCTGCATTGGGGAGTATCTTTAATAATGCTGCAGCTGGAGATGTCATCGGTTCAGATGCAAAAAAATTAGCGACTGTTGATATTGGCACTATTGAGGGTGCACAAACAGCAATTCAAATCATTGATTCTGCTCTAAGTCAGGTTAGTGGTTTTCGAGGAGATTTAGGTGCGATACAAAACCGGTTTGATGCAACCATCACTAGTTTACAGGCAACCTCTGAAAACTTAAGTGCTGCACGAAGTCGAATTCTTGATGCTGATTTTGCGGAAGAAACAGCTAACTTAACCAAGTCTCAAATCATGGTGCAAGCGGGTACTGCGATGTTGGCTCAGGCTAACCAAGTTCCACAAGGTGTATTGAGTTTATTAGGTTAAAATAACTAATCGATAGCAGGAGTTAGCTTATTAAAAGGCTAGCTCCATTTGTTATTATTAAAATAGGAGTAACGTTATGGACATTAATCCAAACATGACAAACATCACCCCTGTTGAC
>Ga0209494_1001056_pt1 | contig 12324 bp, 8 predicted proteins | sample EN1Hudseemescosm_FD_184628 | JGI IMG/M metagenome (GOLD analysis project Ga0209494, IMG submission 184628) | Methane-oxidizing microbial communities from mesocosms in the Hudson Canyon - EN1B Hudson Canyon (SPAdes) (version 2) | ecosystem: Environmental > Aquatic > Marine > Cold seeps | place... | reverse complement strand
CCTTGGGCCGTGCTACTGACGGCTCCATCCTCAATAGCCAAGGGGAGGCGTTGTCATTGCATCAACTCATGGGGGATAAAATTGTTTTACTGAGTTTTATTTATTCGACTTGTGGCGATGTTAATGGTTGCCCGTTAGCCACAGCCGTTTTTCATAAAATAAAACGTCAATTGGCAAAAGCGCCGGAAATTAGCCAACAGCTACGGTTATTAACATTGAGTTTTAATCCGCAGTACGATACGCCGGAGAAAATGCAGCAATATAGTCAGGGGTTTCAGGGGCAAGGGATTGATTGGCAGTTTTTAACGACAAGGTCTGATGATCAGTTAACCCCTATACTGGATGGCTATGGGCAGTCGGTAACAAAGAATTATGATCAACAGGGGCTATTCACGGGGACCTTTTCCCATCAATTACGGGTTTTTTTAATTGATCGAACCAAACGGATCAGAAATATCTATAGTGTGGCCTTTTTGCATCCAGAAACCGTCATCAATGATGTTAAAACGGTGCTTAGTGCTGTTACGAAGGAGAGTGAGCATTTTGGTAGTCTGCTAAAACGTGAGGCGTTATGGCGGCAGACAAGACTTCAGACATTTACTGATAATGAAAAAATACCTTTCCAACAAGATTCTGATGCTTTGATTGACGGTATGAGGCAACCGTTTGACTTACTCAGTACCGTCAAACAGCCCCCGTTAGGGTTACCGGCTATTCCGGTACCCGCTAATAATCCGCTCACTAAAGATAAAGTACAGTTAGGGCGGAAGTTGTTTTATGATCGACGCCTCTCGTTAAATAATACTTTTTCATGTGCCATGTGTCATATTCCTGAGCAGGGCTTCACTAATAATCAGCTAAAAACAGCGGTTGGTTTTGAAGGTCGTACCGTCAGGCGTAATGCACCGAGTCTTTTTAATGTGGCCTTTAATGCCACGTTATTTCATGACGGGCGCGAAACCAGTTTGGAAAATCAAGTTTGGGGGCCGTTGTTAGCGGCTAATGAAATGGCGAACCCTTCCATTGGTTATGTGATTGAAAAAATAAAGGCCAGTGCTGATTATGCGGGTTTATTTCAACGCGCTTTTAAGCGAGGTGTCAGCATGGAAACGGTCGCTATGGCGATTGCCAGTTATGAGCGTACCTTGAACGCGGCTGATTCCCGCTTTGACCGGTGGTTTTTTAACGACCAGAAGGATGCTTTAGCCCCTTTAGCGCAACAAGGGTATCGGTTATTTGTAGGAAAAGCACGTTGTGCGAGTTGTCATACCCTAACCAATCAAGCCGCATTATTTACCGATGAGCAGTGGCATAACACCGGTTTGGGTTATCAGGAGGCTCACGGGCTTAAACCCAGCCAGCAACAGGTTCAGTTAGCGCCAGGACAGTTTGTCACAGTAGACAGTACTTTGATTGCTACGGTAAGCGAGCCAAAGGTAAGTGATTTAGGGCGTTATGAAGTCACCCAAGACCCGAAAGATAAATGGCGCTATCGAACACCGTCGTTACGAAATATTTCGCTGACAGCCCCTTATATGCATAAGGGTCAGTTTTCCACCTTGCAACAAGTGGTGAATTTTTATGATCAGGGAGGGATTGAAAATCCAGATCTAGATCCGCTTATTGTGCCTTTGCATTTAACCGAACAGGAGAAGACGGCGTTGGTACATTTTTTAGAAGCATTAACAGGTTCTACTGTAGCGTCGCTCGTTTTAGATGGTATTTCGGCACCGGTGGCTGATGCACAATAATAATGAGGTGTTTTTTTGGAAACGATAATAAAGCAAGATCGTCAGGTGCTTTGGCACCCCTATAGCGCCATTGGAACGGCGGCACCTATTTATCCCGTTGCCTCCGCTGCGGGTGTTAGGTTGAAGTTGATGGACGGCTCTGAATTGATCGATGGGATGTCGTCGTGGTGGAGTGCAATCCATGGCTATAATCATCCTAAGATTAATGCCGCATTAAATAAACAGATTCAAACGGTGTCGCATGTCATGTTTGGTGGCCTAACGCATCAGCCCGCTGTTGATTTAGCCACACAGTTAGTAGCGATAACACCGGCGTCTTTAACGACCGTGTTTTTTTCAGATTCGGGTTCTGTGGCGGTAGAAGTTGCTATGAAAATGGCCATTCAATATTGGTACGCACAAGGCCAGCCGAATAAAAGTAAGATGTTAACCATTCGTCAGGGTTACCACGGCGATACTTTTGGAGCCATGTCAGTCAGTGATCCTGTTAATGGAATGCACGGTTTATTTTCTGATGCCTTAGTTTCACAATTTTATGCCGATGCGCCGCAATGTGGTTTTGATGACACTTATTCAGACCAAGACACAGCATCGGTCGAAGCGATCTTGGAAAAGCATCACGCACAGATTGCCGCTTTTATTTTGGAACCTATTGTTCAGGGGGCAGGTGGCATGCGCTTCTATTCACCCCGCTATTTGTCAGCGGTACGTGCACTGTGTGATCGTTATGAGGTGTTGTTAATATTTGATGAGATTGCTACAGGATTTGGGCGGACCGGTAAATTATTTGCACTTGAACATGGGCCGGTTATTCCAGATATTTTGTGCCTTGGGAAGGCTTTGACAGGGGGTTATTTGACCTTGGCAGCAACGCTGGTTGATCAAAAAATAGCCACAACAATCAGTGCGGGTGATCCCGGTGTGTTTATGCATGGCCCCACGTTTATGGCTAACCCCTTAGCGTGTTGTGCTGGCTTAGCGAGTTTAAAACTATTATTGGATTCGCCTTGGCAGCAACGTATTGAGAGAATTTCAGCAGCATTAGCGGCGGGGTTAGCGCCGTGTAGGCAGTTGCCGCAGGTTAAAGACGTGCGGGTTCTAGGGGCTATTGGCGTGGTGGAAATGCATGAACCTATAGACATGGAAATATTACAGCCATTATTCGTTGAAAACGGTGTTTGGGTGCGACCTTTTAATCGTCTTGTTTATTTAATGCCGCCTTATATTATTAGCGAGACTGATCTTAAAATATTAACCAATGCCGTCGTTACGGTTTTATCATCCTAGTTTGGTGGTTGTAGGGTTAAGTGCAGTGGGTGGGTATTTCATTGGTCGTGACGGACTAATATGTTGATTGGCTGTCATGATTAGATTAAGGCATGGCGTTTGAAGGATGAAATAAATTAAATGAGAAAAAATATCTGGGTTAAAGGGGCGGTGACGGCGATGTTATGGGTTGCGGTCATTTTTAATTACAGTGAAACGATAGATACCATGGGTCAGCATCATATTAATAATTCTTTTAATGTGGCCTCAACTACCTTTGTTGCAGCCCGTGCGCTGAATGCGGTTATTTCAGTGGTGCAAGGGACGGAGTTGGCGATGGTGCCATTAGGTGTAGGCATGACATTGACACCAGGGCAAATTTTGGATCCAGTCAATGATTTGATTGAACAATTTTCTTGGGTGATGTTGGCAAGTACAACGGCCATTGGGATCGAAAAAGTAGCTATGACGATAAGTGTCTGGCCCGTTAGTAAGGTAATTTATAGCGGTTTTTTAGTGTTAACTATTTTGTTAATGTGGTCGGGGAAAGTTTCGATAAAGTGTAGAGTTTTTTGGCTGAAGGCCTCTATTATTGTGATTTTTTTGCGGTTTAGTATTCCTGTCGTATTTATAATGAATGCACAGGTTTATGAACGATTTTTGGGGCCGCAATATAATCAGTCTATTTTAGTTATTAAGCAGACCCATAAAAATCTTGAGCATTTAGAACAAGACTATCAGTCGATAGCTCTTGAAATGCAAAAGCAACAGCAGCCCAGTGATGATTCGACCTTGTGGAACCGTGTTAAGAACACATTAGATATTAAGGCTTATGTGCAACTGCAGTTGGCGAAATTAAAAACACAGATAGAACAACGGTTGATACAGTTAAAGACAGCAGCTAATAATGTTGTGGAACATTTATTAGAACTCATAGTCGTGTTTATTTTACATGCGGTTGTTTTTCCAGTGGTGTTCTTATATGGGTTATATCGATTGACACACTATTTATTGTCACTGAAACTGTCTACTTTATTTGATCGATAGAAGACTGTTTTTGATCAAGGCGTGTGTTTCTTGGTCGAAGAGCAGTCGTTAATACCATAGAGGAGCTTACGATGGCAAAACCGGTAACACCCTTAGTCGCTGCAGATACCATTATTGAACTGATTGACCGCCCGGGCCGACCTTTTGTGCTGATCGAACGTGCTTTTGAGCCGTTGGGGTGGGCTATCCCGGGTGGTTTTGTTGATGTAGGCGAGACCATGGAGGCCGCAGCCACGCGTGAGGCCGCAGAAGAAACAGGGTTGTCTGTGAGATTAACAGCTTTGTTAGGACTGTATTCAGATCCCAGTCGAGACTCAAGGAATCATACTGTGACTGCTGTCTATGTGGCCGAGGCAACAGGGTTGCCGATAGCGGCGGATGATGCAAAAGAATGTGGGGTGTTTACTTTCGAGACCATGCCAAAAATATTAGCCTTTGATCATAACAAGGTACTTGCAGACTATCATGATTTTGTGACCTCTGGGCGCGTTACCCCCTTACGTTAAATACCGGGTTAAGGTGAAGTGCGAACACCGCTCGTTAGTTTAATCAAGTAGAGCTGAGACCAGTTTTTCCCGGTGACCCAAAAGGCATCATCTGATGGACTGTAGGCAATACCATTTAAAACCTCATTATGGTTGCGGGCAGTTAGATCATAGAGGTCGAACAAGTCAATGAAGCTAACAACTTTCCCATTGCTGGGATCGATAATGACAATGATGTCTTGTCCCCAGATGTTGGCATAAATAAGACCCTGAGTGCATTCCAGTTCATTAATAAGAGCTAAGGGTTGGTCATCGAACATAATAGTGAGGGTGCGGGTTATTCGAAAATCGTCGGGATTACGAAAAGTGAGTTGGTCACTGCCATTAGAGGTAACTAAAGACGTTCCGTCATAACAAATCCCCCAGCCTTCTCCGGTATAACGGTGCGAGCCCATTATTTTAAAATCGTTGGTATCTAGTCGTAGTGCTGTTTCAGACTTCCAGGTTAACAGAATTAGGCTGTTGTTAATGTGAGTGAGGCCCTCAGCAAAAAGGGCATCATCCAGTTTGAGTTGTTGACTGATAGCACCCGTGGCAAGACTGATTTTGTTGATCGTAGAATGACCGTAGCGGCCAGCAGATTCATACAAGATACCCGCCTTAACTTCTAAACCTTGGGTAAATAGTTGTTTGTTATGGGGCAGTACTTTAATGATTTTATACGGGGTTTCAGGTGTGGCAGCGCGGAGTGCCGTGCCCGACGTGATAACCACACATAAAGCGATAAACAGGTTTTGACAGGCGCGGTAAAAAATTTGGCGATAGATCCAGTTCATGATGGGTTTGTGTTGGTGGGTAACCTTTGTTTTAATGAATAGTTCAAGGTACAAAATAGCAGAGGTTTAGAGCAGATGGCAGATATATTTTTTTGGTGTTCTAAATTGTTTTGGGGGATCGTTTCGCCAGACGGTTTGCTGGTTATTGTTTTTGCGTTAGGGATGGGGTTGTGGGCTTTGGGTCGTATCAAGGCAGCGAGACGATTATTAACAGTTTTGTTCGGTGTCATGGTTTTTATTACGCTATTTCCCGTAGGCAGTTGGTTGTTGTACCCTCTAGAAAGTCGTTATCCAGCGCACCCTGACTTAGTGGATATTGATGGTATTGTGGTTTTGAGTGGTGCAGAGCAGAGCTTAAAAACGGCGTTATGGGACAGTGTTAATTTAGGAGAATCTGCAGAGAGGAATTTGGCATTTATGGCCTTGGCGCGAAAATTCCCAAAGGCTAAGTTAGTTTTTACGGGTGGGTCTGGAGGATTGCTTACTCAGAATTTTAAGGCGGCAGACGTGGCTCGAAGATTGTTCAGGGAACAAGGTTTGGATTTGAATAGAATCATCTTTGAGTCTAAGTCGCGTAACACCTGGGAGAATGCCCATTTGAGCGCGCAGCAGGTCAAGCCCAAGGCGACTGAAAAGTGGGTGCTGATCACCACAGGTTGGCATATGCCACGAGCAGTCGGGGTTTTTTGTCAGGTTGGATGGGATGTTATTCCCTACCCGGTTGATTTCGCAACGTTGCCCGGGTACTTAGGGGCTGTTGAATGGGATTTTGCAACGCATATTCAATGGTTGAAAACGGCAATTAAAGAATGGATTGGGCTTAGCGCTTATCGGTTTACAGGGAAAAGTTGTTGACTTTTTTTACCGCTAAGCCGAGTGTTAAGTTTTAGCTATGGGCAAGGGTATTTAGGGTGGTATGTTTTTTATGGTAAATGTAGGTAGGTTTGTCAGCAGAGGTCGTTATGAATAAAGTTTATCCAAAAGAGACAATGAGAATAGCGTTATCTTTTTTGGTTTTCATCATGGTGGTCGGGGTGTTGTTTATAGCGGCTATGATATTTTGGATCAAACCTGAGATGGAGGAAAAGTTAAGAAAAAATGCACACAAAGATATTGAGTGGGTCAGTCTAGCCATTCATCAGCATTTAGAGCATGCAAGTACAACAGCTCAAGCACTGGCTAATGCAGCTAAATTAATGCCGATTATGCCTGAACATTCTCAGCTTATTAAGCCGCTATTTAAATCAATACTTACAACGCCCGGATCAGAATATCTAATTGCCGGCGGTGGTATTTGGCCGGAGCCGTTTCAGTTTAATCCTGAAAAAGAACGGGATAGTTATTTTTGGGGCCGAAATAAAGATAACCGATTAATTTTTTATGATGACTATAATTTATTGGCAGGGCCTGGCTATCATCATCAAGAATGGTATGTGCCGGCTCGTTATATGGCATCAGGGGAAGTTTATTGGTCTAAATCTTACATAGACCCCTACTCGTTACAACCTATGGTGACAGCGACAATACCGATAGTTACTGATGGGAGCTTTATTGGGGTTTCTACCGTTGATGTCAAGCTTGAAGGTCTGAGTGAATTATTACAATTAATCAAGGAACGCCACCATAAGAAAGTGTTTTTAGTAGATAGGAATTTGCAACTTATTGCTAAGCCTCATGTTCAGTCTTTGGGGGATGAAGCGTTAGAGGGTGATGATTTCTTTAGTAGTGCGACTGATTTCCAACAGGTTAAAACTGTTTTGAATCAGCGCCGTGAACAACGGATTGTTAAAGCACAAGAGAATTTGCGTGTTAGCCAATTGGCAAAAGAAATAAGTCCTGTCAATGGCGCGATCGATTTTGATGAGGGTCTGCTTATTGCCAGTGGGATCTACCACCAAAAGGGGCATGATTCATCTTTGTTTTTTGAAAATACGCCTGTGACAGCTACAAATTTATCCCCACAAAGAGTTGTCTTTTCTAAAATGATTCCGTCTTTTCAATGGACTATTGCTATAGTCGAAGACCGCGTTGATGAGCCTGTTTTAAAAACCATAAAGAACAATTTTAATCCCTTTAAATTTAGTTTTTTGATTATCTGTTTGGTATTTATTTATGGGTATATTTATCGTTATTTCATTAAGCCATTAAGAATTATAGACCATCAACTTGTTGAATATGAGGTGTTTGATAATGAGTGGTCACAGTATATAGAACATGAAATAGTAACCGATGAAAGCAAGAAAGAAAGAGCGCATGATGTGATTTCGCGCATATCGCAAGAGCTCGTTAAGCGAGATAAATATCTAAAGCATGCACTGGAGTTATTACACAAAGGAGCCTTAGAAAAAGAAGTAGAGGATGAGCTTAATGAGATGCCTAGGGCCGAGACAGAGCAGGGCGTATCCGCCATAACGAACCCAGAAGTAGCCACTTTGGGGAGTGACAAGGCTATCAGTACGGTGAGCGAACAACTTCACGGTTGTAACTTATTATTGGTTGAGGATGATAAAGTCAGTCGTCAGTTATTGCATGCCTTTTGTCAGAGTCATGGATTATCACTGATGAGTGTAGAGACAGGTGAGGAGGTATTGCCGGCATTACAAGGACAGCATTTTGATGCGGTTCTGTTAGATTTGAACTTGCCGGGTATAAGTGGGGTGAGGGTAAAGCAACTTATTAGAGACCAACAAGCATTTAAGCAATTACCGGTAATCATGATCTCAGCAACGATCATAAAAGCCCAAGAAGAGTTCTTAGAAGGAGACTCTTTTTGTGGGTTTTTTCATAAGACCTTACCTTTAGAACAGCTACTGTTTAAACTAGCGACATGGCTTCCTAGCCAGTCAGAATCAACGGCAATTCATTACCCCATTGACGCTGAGTTATCAGAGTCTTCCACGTTTTTTTCAACGGAACAACAGGCACTAAACGTTAAGGTGGGTGTGAGTTACTGTGACGGAGACATAGAGGCTTATCAAGCATTATTGAATTCATTTAAAGATCAATTTAAAGGCTTCTTGAGTAAGACTTATTGGGGTGAGGATGATCAGGGTCAGTTACAGCATCTTTTACGGCGTATGCGAAAAAGTGCCGTTATTATCGGTGCTGAAAAGTTAGCTGATCAAGTCGATGCATTGGTTGTTATTTGTCGACAAGAACCGGTGAAAAAAGCCGCAATAGAATTGGCTATCAGTGCTGTACAGAAAGAATTAGAGGGCGTGTTAATAGCCATCCATACGACGGTAACAACGGGCAGTAGATAGTGTTTTTGTATGGCCTGTTTAGGGTGAGCTAACAGTAGCAAAGAAATTGTCAGCAGGCGTTGCTGGCGTTAATACATTTTTAACTAGCGGGTGAATTATGCTGGCATTTTTTCAATCAATTGTAGATACCAAATCTTTCATGCCACAAGGGCTGTGTTTACAATCACACAGTGATTTTTTATCCCTGCTGGTGATGACAGATATTGTGATTATGCTAGCTAAAATATTGATTGCAGTTTCGTTGCTACTGTTTTTTCAAAAGAATAACGAAGGGCCATTGGGGCGGGTAGTACTCTTATTGAGTGTTTTAATGAGTGTAGAAGTTCTGGGGCAGTTGAGCCAGTGGGTAAGGGATTCGGATGCGCACCAGGCTTTTATTTTAGTGGTTATCGTTAAGGGTTTCACCTGCCTTTTAGCCGTGATAACGGCTGTTTTTATGGTCCTAAAAGGACGGGGGATTGTTAAGGGAATTTTTTGGGATTCTTATCATGAGATGATTGCTACGGCTAATGCACCTGTTTTTGGTGTTGATCTAGACGGTCGTATAACGGAATGGAATGCCAGTGCAGAAAGGCTAACAGGCTATTTAAAGCAAGAAGTCTTAGGGAAAAAAATGGTTGAAAATTTTGTCGCTGAAGATGATCAATCATCAGTCCAGTGTGTTCATGATGGTACATTAAAGGGTAATGAAACAATTTCCTATGAGTTGCCACTGATAACCCAGAAAGGTACTCGTGTCGAAGTGTTATTAAGTTCTTCTTCGCAGCGTAATAGACAAGGAGAAATTATAGGGTGTATTGGTTTTGGTCAGAACGTTACGGAGCTGAAAAAGAAGAGTAGTGACCTGATTCAAGTTAATGAACGCTTACAAGATGAGGTGTTATTTCATGAAGAGACCAAAGAAAAACTGCTCGAATTGACGGCTAATTTAGATCAAGCCGTAGAACAAAGAACCAAAAAGTTAAAAAGGTCAGACCAAGTTAAAAGTGAATTTATTACCCATGTTAGTCATGAGCTTAGGACGCCTTTACATGGTTTGTTAGGGTTCTCACAACTCTTACAAGCTGACCAAGGGTTAACGGCTGAGCATCAAGAAAAATTAGCGATTATTAATGAATGTGGGGAAACATTGTTATTGATGATTAATGATTTGTTGGAAGTAGGCGTACATGATAGAGAGGTTATTGATTTTGTTCTTGAACCCTTTGATTTGTTTGAGTGGTTGATGGGGATAAGGAAAATAGCAGAACAACAATGCGATGGAAAACAAATTGAATTTAAGCTTCAGATTGTCAATGACGATTTTCCCCCATATGTCATCGGTGACGCTAAGTTAATGAGGCAGTTATTGCTCAATTTAATTACTAATGCGATTAAATATACCGAGGAAGGGTCAGTTTGCTTACGAGTCTACCGTGTCGATAACAGATTTAATTTTCAAGTGGAAGATACTGGGCGTGGTATTTCTGGGCAAGAGTTGGAAAATATTTTTGATCCTTATTATCGGACCTTGTCAGCGGAAACATCACAAGGAATGGGCTTAGGGCTAGCTATTTGTAAGAAAATAGCGGTGATTCTAGGTTCAGATGTTGTTGTTAATTCTGTTGTGAATGAAGGCAGTGTCTTCGAATTTACAGTGGAACTTGAGCGGGCTACGATAACCCAATTAAGCCCTTCAGATTTGATGACCCCGGTAAGGTATGACGGGGTAGAAAAAATAATCATGGTGGTTGACGATAACGTAACGAATCGACTTTATATGGAAGAGCTTTTGTTGGGGAAAGGATTTAATGTTTTTTTAGTAGAAAGTGGCGAAGAATGCTTGGAGTCGGTCAATAGTATTAAGCCGGATTTAATAGTAATGGATTTAAAGATGCAGGGATTGAACGGTATTGAGACCACAAAGCAATTAAATAAGCATGATGCGAATTGGACGGTTGTCGCCATGACGGCCAGTCCTTTAGACCAAGATAAAGTGGATTTTTTTGCGGCAGGCGGGGCAGACTTTTTAGAGAAGCCATTAAACATGAAGAATTTTTACTATTGCCTGCAAAAACATTTGGATATTCATTGGCTTGAGGATAATGCGTATCAATCAGAACTGAAAAGAAACGCTGACAGTGGACATAGAATTCTGATTGTTGATGATGTGGTTGTAAATACCCAGTGGTTGAGCGGTGTATTACAAAATAAGGGTTATTGTGTTGATGTTGTGGAGACTGGTCTGTTGGCGATCGAAAGATTAGAAGCCATAGATTATGATTTTATGTTTATAGATTTGGCTATCTGTCAGGGCGATCAAAGAGACCAACTTAAGGCGGTTTTGAATACTAAGACGTTGACTGTGTCAGTTATTGCTTTAGAAAATGATTGTCAGAAAGTACCGTTATCACAACGGCCAACAGGGGGTGAATTCAGCCATTATTTAGATTTGCCGATAGAGTGGAAGAAACTTAATGGGATTATAGCAGCGGTTTAACGCGTGATAATGGTGTCATCAGAAGTTGTGACAGCATCGAATCTAGAAGTTAAATTAAGCGTGTATCAGTTCTGATCTTTTGGCTGGTGCGTGGAAGAACCTTTTTTAGTTAACCGTATTTCTTCAAGGCTGGATGGGTTTAAGTTTTTTTATTTTCAATGGCTGGATTGCTAGCGTTGAGGTTATGAAGAAATCGGTCAAATTGATCAGCTAAAAAAGGTAAAACGGTCATGAGTCGGTGATCAGCATTACAAACGGTTAGATTGGCATGGTATTGTTGGCAAAATCTCCAACTATTTTCAGGCGGGACAACGGTGTCTTGCCAACCGTGGATGACTTCGAGGGTACACACAGGAAATGTAAAGGTAGTTCGCTGGTAGCCCGGTAAGTAAAAAGCTGGGGCGAGCAAGAAAAGCCCTTTGGGTTTTAAGGTTTCAGCAGCAACGGCACAGACATAAGCGCCCATGCTCGACCCGACTAAGACGATTTCATCAAATTCAGACCAATCATTGGCCAGTAATTGTAGAACGCGTGCGTCAGGGTCGTTTTGGTTACGGTAATCAATACTTTGGGTTTCATAGCCATGTTGTTTGGCGACTTGAGTAAATACCTGCGTTTTTTCGGTATAGGGTTGGCTGTCTTTGCCATGGTTATAAAGCATTAATTTGCGCATAGGGTGAATCCTTCGTCGGTAATGGATATGAGTTTGGGGTAGAACGCGTTTTTGTGGGTCTGGGTGTGATTGATTTGATTGCAGAAAGGGTAGGTTATTTTTTGATATAATACGCCTAGTTTTTGTCCAGTGGCCCTATTGGAATGATTTAATTTATAGTTTTTAGGACAATGGTGCCTTAGCAGATGATTTGTCTGTTCTATTTTTTTATAATGAGCACATTTTAAATGTATTTTTATACAGTAGTCTGTGCTGATTTGAGGAGTTTTGAAGTTGGTTAAATCGTATTATAGTGCTTGGGTGTTAGGGTTGATGTCGGTCATGTTTTCATTGCCGGTAGCAGCATCTGGGTCGTCGTTAACAAATTTGCATTCAACAGACTCATCTTTAGGCGTGTTGGCGATTGTTATTTTTGTTATCGCTTATGGGTTGGTTATTGCTGAGGAGTTTATTCACCTTAGAAAGTCAAAACCGGTTTTGCTCGCAGCAGGTGCCATTTGGGTGTTGGTTGCTATACTGGGTAA
>Ga0209494_1001047_pt1 | contig 12377 bp, 9 predicted proteins | sample EN1Hudseemescosm_FD_184628 | JGI IMG/M metagenome (GOLD analysis project Ga0209494, IMG submission 184628) | Methane-oxidizing microbial communities from mesocosms in the Hudson Canyon - EN1B Hudson Canyon (SPAdes) (version 2) | ecosystem: Environmental > Aquatic > Marine > Cold seeps | place... | reverse complement strand
CCGAGGCCGAATCCGGTGGTAGGCCATCGGCCCCCCGGGTCAACCAGCCACGCAGCGCCAATCGGACGAGGTCGTCGGGCAACTCGGCCAGCGCCCGAACGTCGGTCGGATCCACGTCGGCCACCAGGCCGGAGAGTAGGTGGGTGGCCTCGGCGGCACGCATCGCATGGCGCGCCAGCAGCGGGATGGGATCGCGCCCCGATACGTCGGCCAGAAGCGGGAGCACCTCGTGTCGGATCCGGTTGCGGACGAACCGCGGGTCGGCGTTCATCGGATCCTCCAGGGGCTGGATACCCATGTCCTCGCAGAGGGCCCGGGTCTCACGGCGGCGCAGCGCCAGCAGCGGCCGCCGCTCCGGCGAACCGATGCCGGCGGCTCCCGGAACCCCGGCCCCCCGGAGCAGGTTCACGAGCACGGTCTCGGCCTGGTCGTCGGCGGTGTGCCCCGTGAGCACGCCAGGTGGCAGGACGGCCCGTCGGGCGTCACGGGCACGCGCCTCGAGGTTCGGCCCGTCGTCCACCGTCGCCTCCATGCACCGTGCCGTCGCACCTAACCCGGACGCCAGCCGGGCGACCATGGCACCCTCGGCCGAAGACCCGGACCTAAGGCCGTGGTCGACATGCCAGGCGGTGGCCACCAGTCCCGCCTCGACGGCCAGCACGAGCAGCGCCGTGGAATCCGGTCCACCGGAGACGGCACAGTCCACCTCCGTTCCGGGAGGAGGGAACCTGCACCGCTCCAGCAGCTCGACGACCGGCACGCCGCCCACCGCTGGTGTCCGGTCCGATGCGACCACGGCTGCGGTCAACCCACCGGGGGTTCGACCGGAAGGGGCGCCACCCGGTCGATCCACAGCCCGGGCTGGCGGATCTCGGCCAGGTCGGGAAGGTGGTCGGGGTCTTCCCAGACCCTGTCCAGGAGGACCGTGCCACCGTGTGCCTCCACGGCAGCGATGAAGGCCTCGCCCTGCGCGTACTGGGCCAGCTTGGCCTCCAGCCCAACCAGGCGCTGGAAGAGCCTCCTCGCACCCGAGGCGGAGCGCCGACGGTCCGCCATCACCCTGGCGAACCGGTCGGCACCGGTGACGACGCCGATGCCGGCCCTGTCCATGGTGACGTCGCCGTGGCCCTCCAGCAGGCTCATGAGGCCCCCGATCCGATCCATGGTGGCCTGCTGCCCGGGAGTCGAAATGGCACCCAGCACGCCACCACCCTGGTCCGCCGTACCCGCCCGGCGCCTGTCGAGGGTCGACCGCAGTGCAGCCACCAGGTCGAATGACTCGGCGTCTGCACCATCCAGCAGCGAATCGACCAGGCCCAGATAGTGCTCCCGCATCCAGGGCACGCCCATGAACTGGGCCCTGTGCGTCACCTCGTGGAGTGCCAGCCAGAGGTGGAAGTCCGGTGCGTGGAAGGCGTAGCGACGTTCTAGGGCCACCAGGTTCGGACCCACGTAGTAGACGATGTCCTGGTCCTCTGCGGCCTCGTCCTCGAGCACCAGCAGGTCGTACTGGCCCAGCACCCGGGTCGACATCCAGCCCAGCATCGCTCCCAGCTCAAGTGCGCCGAAGCGGGCCGAGACCAGCGATGGCTCGTCATCAGGGTCGTCGGCCATCCTCGCAAAGAGCGGGCGGAGCAATCGCTGCAGAGAGGCCAAGTTGGCCCGGATCCAGTCGGCCCGGCCCACAACACGCGCACGGGCGTCACCGGAGAGCGCACGGAGGCCGGTAGTGGCTTGCACCAGGTCCTCGGCACGAGCCGTGTGGTCGTCGAACTCGGCCGTCAGGCCTTCCAGGTGGTGGGCGCCGCCGAACGGCGCCCGATCAGCCACCTTGATGGCAACACGCTCGGCCAGGTCCCAGTCGACGAAGGCAGCGGCCATCTCCGACATCAGCGGTACGCCGGGTCGCCGGACAGCACCGGCGACGGGCTCAGCGCTTCGGGTAGCGCGTCGACGAGACCTTCTGGAAGTAGCCGACCACGGTGGCGACGGTGAAGGCGATGCCACCCACTGCGAGGGGTACGGCCATCCAGTAGTGCCAGATGACGCCTGCGAGCACGTTCATGGGGAGGATCCTAGGGGGTCGGTCGCCCCAGGTCGGCACACAGCCGGGTGGAACGGGTCTTCTCTGGACGAGCCCGCGCGGGGAATCGAACCCCGGACCTATTCATTACGAGTGAATCGCTCTTCCGACTGAGCTACACGGGCCGGTACCGACCCAGAGGGGCCGGCCACCGTCGAAGCGTAACGGCCACGGCTGGCCCAGCGGGTCGCCGACAGGGCCCGTCAGCCGCCTTCCGGACGCTCCAGCGGAGCCCAGGCCAGAAGCAGCCTCTTGTCACCCCTGCCGGCGAAACGCACCACCGCCTCGGCCCTGTCACCCTCACCGGACACCGACAACACGACGCCATCGCCCCATGCCCGGTGGACCACGTCGTCGCCGGCCGCCAGGCCCAGCTCGTGGGCCATCGTGGAGGACGGACCCGGGTCCCGGGCCTGGCCACCGCGACCGCCGCCAAACACCTGGCCCTCCGGCTCGACCCCGGCCTCTCCCCGCCCGCCATGGCGCGGTGGCACCGGGTCGAACCAGCCGAGTCCACCCGATGGTCCGGCCGGGGAGCGAGGTGCACCGCCTCCGCCGCCGACCCTGCGGCTGCCCTCTGCCTCGACCATGAGGTCCGACGGGATCTCGTCCAGGAAGCGGCTGGGCGGGTTGTACTGGGTCTGCCCGTGCAGCATCCGGCTCCAGGCATGGCTGAGGAACAGACGCTGGCGTGCCCGGGTGATCCCCACGTAGGCCAGCCGTCGCTCCTCGGCCAGCTCATCGGGGTCGCCAAGGGCACGTAGGTGGGGAAAGACGCCGTCCTCCATCCCGACCACGAACACCACCGGGTACTCGAGGCCCTTCGCCGCGTGCATCGTCATTAGGAGGACCTGGCCGGCATCGTCGTCGTCGGGCAGGTCATCTGTGTCCGCCACCAGACCGACCCGCTCGAGGAAGTCGTCCACCGAATCGAAGCCGGAGGCGGCTCCCACAAGCTCGGCCAGGTTCTCAAGGCGCCCCTCGGACTCGATCGTGTGCTCGGCCCGCAGCTCGTCCAGGTAGCCGGAACGGTCCAGGGCGGCCGAGAGCACCGTTGCCGGGCCGTCGTCCACCGTCTCCGAAAGGTGGTCCAGCAGGTCCAGGAAGCCCCCTATCCCCGTTGTGGCCCTACCGGAGACCCCGGCAGCGGCGGCTTCTCGGAGGGCGGCCACGAAACCGATACCGTTGGCAGCAGCGAGGGCATCGACCCTTGCCACCGAGGTGTCGCCGACACCGCGCCGGGGAACGTTCAGGACACGCCTGGCCGCCACCTCGTCGGCCGGATTGGCGGCCAGCTTCAGGTAGGCCATGGCGTCCCGGACCTCGCGACGGTCGTAGAAACGGGTGCCGCCGACCACCCGGTAGGAAACGCCGAGGTTGACCATCTGCTCCTCGACGGCCCGGCTCTGCGCGTTGGTCCGGTAGAAGACAGCCATGTCGGACCACCGGCGGCCCTCACCGTGCAGGGACCGGAGGCGCCCGACGACCCACCGTGCCTCGTCCACCTCGTCGTCAGCGCGGTAGCGGACAATGCGATCACCCGGGCCGGCATCGGTCCAGAGGTGTTTCGGCTGGCGACCCGGGTTCCTCGTGATGACTGCGTTGGCGGCATCCAGGATCGTCTGGGATGACCGGTAGTTCTGGTCCAGCACGACGACCGTGGCATCGGGGAAGGCCCGCTCGAACTCCAGGATGTTGCGGATGTCGGCACCCCGGAACCGGTAGATCGACTGGTCGCTGTCGCCGACTACGCAGACGTTCCGGTGGGCCGAGCCCAACAGCATCACCAGGTCGTTCTGCACCTGGTTGGTGTCCTGGTACTCGTCCACGAGTATGTGCTGGAAGCGCCCTCGGTAGCGCTCCAACACGTCAGGCTGGCTCTGCAGTAGGCGCACCGCGTTGCCGAGTAGGTCGTCAAAGTCCATCGCCCCGGCCTTCAACAGCCGGGCCTGGTACTCGGTGAAGACCTCGCCCATGCGGGCCTCGTACGGCCCCATGGCGTGCTCCACGTAGTCGGCGGCCGATCGCCCCTCGTTCTTGGCAGCCGAGACAGAGGCATGGACCGCCCTGGCCGGATACCGCTTGACGTCGAGGCCCAGGTCCCGGACCACGTAGCCGGTCAACCGGACGGCGTCGCCCTGGTCGTAGATGCTGAACCGGGAGGGGTAGCCCAGGAGACCTGCATCGCGGCGCAGGATCCGGACGCAGGCCGAGTGGAACGTGGACACCCACATGTCACGTGCGACGGGGCCGACGAGCGCAGCCACCCGCTCCTTCATCTCGCCGGCAGCCTTGTTGGTGAAGGTGATGGCGAGGATGGCGAACGGCGACACCCCCCGCTCGGCCACGAGGTGGGCGATCCGTCGGGTCAAGACACGGGTCTTGCCCGACCCGGCCCCGGCCACCACCAGGAGCGGACCCGACGGATGGGTCACGGCGTCCACCTGGGCAGGGTTCAGGCCGTCCTCCAGCCCCTCCACCGGACCCCGGGTCGCCTCGCCGGGCACGGAATCCGGGTCTCGAGGGGCCATCGGGCGCACACTACCGGTGGCCGGAGACAGGCCCGGCTGCACACTCCGACGTGGCCTAAGGTGGCCGACCATGCTCCGTTCCTTCCGCTTCAGCGTGCAGGCCTCAGCACCCCGTCTCGCCGCCGAATGGCGCGAGTTGGGCAGGCGGTCAGAGGACCTCGGCTACTCCGCCCTCTCGGTCTCGGACCACCTGGATGCCGAAATGGCCCCCCTCATCGCCCTGGCCGTCACCGCCGAGGCCACCCGCGACCTGCGCCTCACCACCCTCGTACTGGGAAACGACTTCCGGCATCCTCTCTTTCTGGCGAAGCAGGCCGCGACGCTGGACCTGCTCTCCGATGGTCGCCTGGAGCTGGGGCTGGGAGCAGGCTGGAAGACCACCGACTACGAGCAGTCGGGCATAGACCTGGATCGGCCGAGCGTCCGCATAGCCCGGCTGGCCGAGTCGGTGGAGATCCTGAAGCAGTGCTTCGACGAGGGTCCGTTCGACTTCGACGGCGAGCACTACACCGTGCGCGGCCACGACGGACAGCCCACCTGTGTCCAGTCCCCTCACCCACCCTTCCTGCTGGCAGGCGGAGGCCGCAAGATGCTCACGCTGGCGGCGAGCGTGGCCGACATCGTCGGGTTGAACGCCAACATGGCCGCCGGCGTGATCGACCAGAGAGCGGGCGCCTCGGCCACCGTCGAGGCCACGGACGAGAAGCTGGGCTGGATCCGCGACGCCGCCGGTGACCGGTTCGCCGACATTGAGCTCCAGACACGGGTCCACGTGTCCCAGATCACCGACGATCCGGAGGGCCTGGCGGAACTCATGGCGCCGGCACTGGGACTCGACGCCGATGCAGCCCTGGCCTCGCCGCACGTCCTGATTGGCTCGGTCGGACAGTGCGTCGAGACCCTCCTGGCCTGGCGGGAGCGGTGGGGCCTGACCTACATCGGCCTCAACGAGGACTCCATGGTCGAGTTCGCCCCCGTCGTCGAGGCACTGGCCGGCGTCTGACCGGCGTTCGGCACCCGACCGGGGGGCTCGGACCTACCAGAGTTCGTCGGCGTACCGGTCGGTACCCACCACCGTGCGCAGGAACGGTGCTGCCGAGGTGACCCGGCCCAGGCCCGAGGCCTCCAACCGCCTGGCGTAGTCCACGAACCGCTCCCAGCAGGACCGGGGGTCGTCCTCCAAGAAGAAGACCTGGAGGGTGGCGTCCGGACCGATCGGCGGAGAGCCGAGGTCCATCGGGGCGTTGCTGGTCATGTCGTCCCTCGGAACCGCAGTCCAGGTGCTGCACGAGGCCACCGGCCCATCGGCGAACACCGAGGGCAGCCCCTCAGCCCGGATCCACGAGGCCAGGGCATCGGTCGACACGCCGTCGGTGGGCTCCACGACCACGGAGGAGATCCCCGCGTAGTGGTGGTCCAGAGCCAGTTCCACGGGCACCGGATCGACATCGCGGTAGTGGTCGACCAGATGGCGGTACAGCACCGTGTGGGCGTGCCGGCGATCCTGGAACCCCCGACCGGCCCCGTAGAGCCTCACCACCTGTTCGGCCCCCCAGGCGAAGTGGTCGTCGTGGTGACCGTCCTCCACCCAGTAGATGGCGAGGTAGGAGCCGCGGTCGGTCGGGTCGCTGACCGAGTTGGCCTTCGTAGGAAACCTGAGGTCCTTCAGTTCCCGGGTGGCCACCCATCGGCTGCCAGCCAGGCACCACGGTCCGACCATGCAACCGCCGTAGAAGTGGTCCCGCTCGTACCACCGGTTATAGGCCACCTCGCGGCCCGGGTCAGGGTCGACGAGGGTGTACAACATGCTGCCAACCCGTACCGGATGGCTCGGGTTCTCGTCATCAGACTGTGCCACGCGGGCCTCCTCAGCTGGGCGCTGCACACCAGCGTGGGGCGACCGGCGGCCGGGTGCAAACCGGGGCGGCCGGTCAGCGGGGCTCGATGAGGATGCTGGCCGTGGCCCGGCCCACCCGACCTCCGAGGTCGTACAGCACGGCCTCGGAAAGGCCTATGCCGTCGCCGTCGTTCTTGTGGAGGCCTCGGATTCCGATCCAGTCGCCCACGGGATCGCGGAAAGCCATCACGTTCAGGTCGGCGTTGATGGTCGCCCACTCCTCGTGGTCCAGGTACTGGGCGGCCATCGACGTCATGTCGGCCATCGTGGACAGGCGCACGAACGGGGAGGCGTCGTGCCCGGCGACCATCGTGTTGTGCATGCGCATCCAGACCAGTCCGGGTGCACCACTCCGGAACTCTCCCTCACGGCGGAACTCGACAGCACGCAGGAAGGCGGGAACGCCGACATCGGTCATGGACAGCAACAACGGCTGGGCCAGCATCGGGTGGGGCTCGTCCTCGGGGTGCGCTGTGCGAACCGGGTCCAACGGGTTGGCCACCTCGGCCACGCGCATGCGGAGGCTGGTCGAACGTGCCACCTCGACGGCACCGTCGAAGAGCGACGCCCGCACGACCTGGATGCGCCGTCCGGCCCGGAGCACCTCAACCTTCGAGCGGAGCGGAGACATCGGAACGCCGCGCATCATGTCGACCGTGTGGCGACAGATCCGCACCGGGGTGGGAGACGACACGGACTCCACCAGGTGGGCCAAGAGGCCGCCGACTGGACCGCCGTGCAGGAGGCCGGGATCCCACGGGCCCCCCGAGACGGGTTGCGGCACGAACATGGCATCGGTCTCGACGAAGAACGGTCCTGTCTCGTAGACCATGGCGTGGGCCGGGTCGGTCATGGAGTCCGGCCCAGGAAGGACAGGAGCCGTACCCCGGGAGATGCCCCGTCGGGCGGCATCACCGGACCGTCGAAGTGGGCACCCATGCCGTCCGAACCGGCCAGTGGCAGCCAGAAGTCGAGGCAGAGGTCGGCCAGCCCGTCGGGCAGTTCCACGTCGGTCCCACAGGCCCTGGCGAGGTCCCAGCCGTGGACCAGGTTGTCGGTGACCCTGAAGCCGACGATCACCCCGCCAGGCAGATCGCCCACTGCGTGTGGGTGGATCGCGTCCAGCACCCCGTCACCGGAGGCGGCATCCAGGGCGGCCAGAGCGGTGCCGCGCCAGGCGGCCATCGGGTTGAGGCCCAGAACCGAGGGATCCACGTCGGCGTCCCACGAGCCGCCCCCGCCGAGCACCTGCGCGACCAGGGCCTCGCCGGTGACTACATGGGCCACCAGCATGCGGACGTCCCAACCCTCGCAGGGTGTGGGCCTCTCCCAGTCCAGGTCGGTGACCGTGGCCAGTCGCTCGCCGAAGAACGCACAGGCCGAGGTGTACGCCGCGATCGTGTCGGCACTGTCGCCCGGGGACATGGGGCCCGGGTTCACTCCCACTCGATGGTTCCGGGTGGCTTGGACGTGATGTCGTACGCCACCCGGTTGACCCCGTCCACCTCGTTGATGATGCGGCTGGACATCTTCTCCAACAGGTCGTGTGGAAGGCGCGCCCAGTCGGCCGTCATGGCGTCCTCGCTGGTGACCGCCCGGATGATGACCGGTCGGGCGTAGGTCCGCTCGTCGCCCATCACCCCCACTGATCGGATGTCGGGAAGCACCGCGAAGGCCTGCCAGATCTCTCGCTCCAGGCCCGCGGCGCTGATCTCATCCCGGACGATCTTGTCCGCCGCCTGCAGCACCGACACGGTCTCCGGGGTGACCTCGCCGATGATGCGCACCCCCAGCCCCGGCCCCGGGAACGGCTGACGCCAGACGATCTCATCGGGCAGGCCCAGCTCCGTACCCACAGACCTGACCTCGTCCTTGAAGAGGTTCCGGAGCGGCTCCACCAAGACGAAGTCCATGTCGTCCGGCAGCCCACCCACGTTGTGGTGGCTCTTGATCTTCGCCGCGTCCTTCGTCCCCGACTCGATGACGTCCGGGTAGAGGGTTCCCTGCACCAAGAACCGGGCGTCTGCGATGCCGGCGGCAGCGTCCTCGAAGATGCGGATGAACAGCTCGCCAATGGCCTTCCGCTTCTCCTCCGGATCGGTAACCCCGACCAGCTTCTGGAAGAAGCGTTCTGCGGCCCGCACGTGAATCAGCTCGATGCCCTGGGTCTTCTCGAAGGCATCGACCACCTGCTCGCCCTCGCCGGCGCGCATCAGGCCCGTATCGACGAACACGCAGATCAGCTGATCGCCGATGGCCTCGTGCACGAGGGCCGCCGCCACGGCCGAGTCGACACCGCCCGACAGGCCACAGATGGCACGACCGTCGCCCACCTGTTTGCGGATGGCGGCCACCGATGACTCGATGACCGATGACATGGTCCAGTCGCCGGCGCAGCCGCATACGTCCAGGACGAAGCGCCTGAGGAGATCCTGGCCGCACGGCGTGTGGTGTACCTCGGGATGGAACTGGACGGCGTAGAGGCCGGCCTCGGCCGACTCGAATGCCGCCACGGGGGCATCTGGCGAAGATGCCGTGACGGTCGCCCCGGCCGGAGCGTCGGTGATGGCGTCGAAGTGGCTCATCCAGACCGGATGGGCACCGCTACCGGCGTCAGCCAGGAGGGTGCCCGCATCGCCCACGGTCAACTCGGTGCGGCCGTACTCGCCGCGCTCGTTGCGACCCACGACGCCACCACGCTGGTGGGCAATCAGCTGGGCGCCGTAGCAGATGCCCAGGATGGGCACGCCCAAGTCGTAAACACCGGGGTCGATCCGGGGAGCACCATCGACGTGGACCGAAGCCGGGCCACCGCTGAAGATGATTCCGGTAGGCCTGCGGGCGGCGTACTCGTCGGCTGACAGGTCGTGCGGGACTATCTCACTGAATACTTTGGCCTCACGGACCCGTCGGGCGATGAGCTGGGCGTACTGGGCCCCGAAGTCGACGACCAGTATCCGGTCGGTGGCGCGGGCGCTGCCGCCCGGAGTGTCGGTCATCAGAGGAACAGGGTCGGCGGAGCTAGCGCCCCATCCCCACTCCCTGTGACTTCTGCAGCGCCTTGCCTTCGGTCATCAGCGCCGGGGCGACCATCACCTCTGCCTTCTGGAACTCCTTCACATCCACGTAGCCACACGTGGCCATCGAGGTGCGGAGCCCACCGAACAGGTTCAGCTTGCCGTCGTTCTCGTTGGCCGGGCCCAGCAGGATCTCCTTCAGCGTGCCCCTGGTGGCCGTCTGGACGCGTGCGCCACGTGGCAAGGTCGGGTGGAAAGTGGCCATTCCCCAGTGGTAGCCACGACCGGGTGCCTCCGCTGCGGCGGCCAGCGGCGAACCGACCATCACGGCATCGGCACCACAGACGATGGCCTTGGAGATGTCGCCACCGGTTGCCATGCCGCCATCGGCGATGACGTGGCAGTAGACGCCGGTCTCGTCCAGGTGCCGCATCCGGGCCGCCCGCACGTCGGCGATGGCCGTCGCCTGTGGCACGCCCAGGCCCAGAACGCCTCGGGTGGTGCAGGCATGGCCGGGACCGACGCCCACGAGCACACCGGCAGCGCCGGTACGCATCAGGTGGATGGCCGCCTTGTTGGTCGCGCAACCACCCACGATCACTGGAATGTCCAGCTGTCTGATGAACGTCTTCAGGTTCAGCGGCTCGATGGTCCTGGACACGTGCTCTGCGGAGACCACGGTGCCCTGGATGACCAGCATGTCCAGCTCGCCGGCCAGGATGTGGTCCAGCAGTGCTGCGGTGCGCTGCGGGGTGACCGAGACACACGAGACCACACCGGCATCGTTGATCTCACGGATCCGCTCGGTCACCAGGCCCGGGATGATGGGCTGCTGGTAGAGCTCCTGCATCCGCCTGGTCGCCTTCTCGACCGGCAGTTCGGCGATCTCAGCCAGAACCGAGTCGGCGTCCTCGTACCGGGTCCAGAGGCCCTCCAGGTTCAGCACGCCCACGCCGCCCAGACGACCTATCTGGATGGCGGTAGCCGGGCTGACCACGCCGTCCATAGCCGAGGCCATGAGCGGCAGCTCGAAGCGGTAGGCGTCGATCTGCCAGCTGATGTCGACGTCCTCGGGATCACGGGTGCGTCGGCTGGGAACTATCGCAATGTCATCGAACCCGTAGGCGCGACGACCGCTCTTGCCCAGCCCAATCTCGATCTCAGCCATGTCGACTCCCCGCCGGCCCCAAAGCCGGCTCCGTCCGGTCGGGCCTGGCGGCGGCCCCGGAGAAGGGTCAATTGTAGCCACTAGCGGCCAGCCTGACCTGCGGTTTCGGCAACCCTCGGACTCCTGGGCGAGGAATCCCCCGTCGGGCTCAGGCCAGTTCGTCGAACAGATCCGCCAACCGGTCCACGTGGGTCGCCGTCGTCCACGTGCCACCCACTGCGACCCGCAGCACAAAGCGGTCGTCCAGCTTCGTATGAGTCAGGAATGCCTCACCGGTGGAGTTGACATCTGCCAGGAGTTGCTCCGACGCCTCGTCGCCATCCACGTGGCGCAGGCACACCAACCCCAGGGAGAGCGGAGCCGCCATCTCCAGGCGGGGGTTGGCCCGCACCCGGTCGGCGAGGGTGGCCGCTGCTGCGACATGTGCCCGGATGTGGGCCCTCAACCCGTCGGTGCCATAGGAGCGCATCACGAACCAGAGCTTCAGGGCCCGGAAGCGACGACCCAGGGGAACCTGCCAGTCCCGGTAGTCGACCACCTCGCCGGAATCGCTGGCCGCGTTGCGTAGGTAATCCGGGACGATGGACAGGGAGGCTGCCAGCGGAGCGGCGTCGGCCACGTAGAACGCCGAACAGTCGAAGTTGGTGAGCAGCCACTTGTGGGGATTGAAGGCGTAGCTGTCCACCCGGTCCAGGCCATCCAGGAGATCGCTGTGTTCCGGGCAGACGGTGGCCGAACCGGCCCAGGCCGAGTCCACGTGCACCCACGCCCCTACTGCGGAGGCGACCTCGGCGATACGGGCCACCGGGTCGACGGCGCCCGACGAGGTGGTGCCGACCGTGGCAATCACAAGGCATGGGACCAGGCCGTCGGCGAGGTCGGCATCGACCATCCGGGCTAGGGCGTCGGCGTCCATCGCGTAGTCGCCGTCGACCGGCACGACCCGCAGCTGGTGGCGCCCGAAGCCGGCCACCAGGACGTCCTTCTCAATCGACGAGTGGGCCTGGCCGGACGTGTACACACGCAGATCGGGGAGTGCCTCCGACCCCCCGGACCGGTCCCGGGCGGCCAGCACGGCGCACAACGACGCCGACGACGCCGAGTCCTGGATGACGCCACCACCCGGCCCGTCGGACCGGAACCTGTCGGGGAGGCCACACGCCTCGGCCAGCCAGTCCAGTACGTGTGTCTCCAACTCGGTGCAGGCCGGGCTGGTGGACCAGAGCATCCCCTGCACGCCCAGGCCGGCCGACACCAGCTCCCCGAGAACGGAGGGGGGAGACGAGTTGGCCGGGAAGTAGCCGAAGAACCCGGGATGCTGCCACTGGGTGACGGCAGGGGCGATGAGACTGTCCACGTCGTCCAACAGAGCATCGAAGGACTCGCCCACCGATGGGGGCGACGGCGGCAACGACGCCCGTACGTCCCCGGGTGCCAAGTCGGGCATTATCGGCCGATCGGCCACACCGGCCAAGAAGTCGGCTATCCAGTCCACCGTCGCATGGCCGGCGGCCCGAAACTCGTCCGGGGTCATGTGGTTGGGGCCGCTAGGCGCCTCGGGCATCATCGGATCGGTCACGGATCTACACGGTAGTTACGCCGGTCGGCGACTCCCAACGAGAGGACCAGGAGTTGGCGGAGCATCGCCGCGGTGGCCCCCCACACGGTGTCGCCCTCCAGC
>Ga0209494_1001041_pt1 | contig 12423 bp, 11 predicted proteins | sample EN1Hudseemescosm_FD_184628 | JGI IMG/M metagenome (GOLD analysis project Ga0209494, IMG submission 184628) | Methane-oxidizing microbial communities from mesocosms in the Hudson Canyon - EN1B Hudson Canyon (SPAdes) (version 2) | ecosystem: Environmental > Aquatic > Marine > Cold seeps | place... | reverse complement strand
CTGCATGAAATGCTGTTTGCAATCCACCGCAAGTTTCTAATAATTTTGTGTGCTCTTCTTTATGAGCATCATATCCGTCATAGTTTGCCGCTATCATTTCTTTTTCTTCGTGAGCAAAATGATTAACCACAAAGGTAATCAATGCATCTAAAGAATCACCAACTTGAGATCGAGCCGCGCCACCCGTTGCATCGTCATATACTTTATTTAACAAGTCAAAAAGTTCTTTATGCTCAGTATCAATAAAACCTACGTTTGTACCGTGCTGTGCTTCAGTCCAAGTAATTAAAGCCATATTGTTTCTCCAAGTTGTTTTTTATTTAGGAGGGGCAATTATGCAGTTTTTTCTTGTTTAAATTTTGACCTAGATCAGTTTTTCTCTGATTATATTTTCGGCCAGGCGATCAAAATCCATCACATCCACATACGGCAACACCCCCAGCAAGGGTACGGTTATTTTATTTTTTATTGTTGCAATATTTTCTGCCTGCTTTTGCATATCAGGATCAACACACACGGCAATCCAGCCAGCACATTCAACATTAGCCGCTTGAATTGCCTTAAAAGTGAGTCTAGCGTGATTTATACAACCCAGACGAATGGCAACCACCATAATAACCGGGATTTGTAGCGCTACAGCCAGATCAGCAATATCCTGTTCATTATTGACAGGAGCAAACCAGCCACCAGCCCCTTCAACTACCAGCACATCAGCCTTATCTTTTATCCGATTAAATGCTTTTAAGACGCCATCTATTTGCACAGGATTATCATTAGCTGCTAGATGTGGAGAGACTGCCGCTTCATAGGCATAGGGATTAATTTCTTCATAATCCAATACCAGCGAGGCATGCTGCTGCAATAACAAAGCATCTTCATTTTTTAACTGACCATCCTGCCATTCACAACCTGCAGCAACAGGCTTCATACCAATAACTGATAATCCTTGCAGATTAAAACACCGCATTAATGCAACACTGGCCCAGGTTTTCCCTGCACCTGTATCCGTGCCTGTAATAAAAAATGCTTTACTCATCTACACCTCAGCTGTCACAAAAATTATTTCATAAGTCGCAGGAATCATTCCATTAAGCTTATGTTTCTCATAAGCCGAAATCATCTTCTGCATACTGCTTTTACTGGTTGTTTTCCTGTTACGACGCGACAACACATTATGCGCACCTATGCCTTTTAACTCTCGCATCAACTCTTTAACCGTCTGATACTCTGATTGATAGTTAAGGCTTTCACAGCGAATATTTTTAAATCCGGCCTGCTGCAAAAAAACAGTCAGTTCTGGTACTGAATAAAACTCATTAACATGACTGTAATCATCAGCTTCTGACCAGGCTTTCTTCAGCTCCCATAAAGTCTGAGGCCCAAAAGTTGAAAACAATAACTGCCCTTCTGCTTTTAATGCGGTGTTAAAACCACTAAAAACTGCGGCCAAATTTTGACACCATTGCAAAGCAAGATTCGAAACAATGCAGTCAACAGAATCATTTATGACTGGAATATATTCAGCATCTGCACATAGATAATGCACACCTTCTATTTGCTGTAACTTTGATCGGGTTCGCAGCACCATAGAGTAAGCAATATCTAATGCCGTTATCTGCTTAATGCCTGCCTGCTTAACTAATTGCTGAGTTAAAAAACCCGTTCCACAACCTATATCAAGCACATGATCAGCTGAGTCAATCTCAGAAAAATGCTGCATTAATTTCAAGCCAACATTTCTTTGCAAGCCTGCCAGTTCATCATAAGAATTGGCCGCGGAAGCAAATGACTGCCTGACTTTATTTTTATCTATGGTCAAAACAGCATTCATAGATTTTTTTTAATAATTTCAATCAACTGAGATTGATGCGATAAAAAAGGCACATGCCCTGCCCTTTCAATAATTTCAACCTGAAGATCGGCTTTAATTTGCTTCATATTTTGACTTACTTCTACCGGCACTAAAGTATCCTTATCACCCAGAATAAGATAGACAGGGCAAGTTAATGTAACTAATGATTCACGTAAATCGGCTTGTTTTAAAATATCCAGACCGCTTTGTAATACATTTTCAGTAGGCGGATTACATTCTTTCACGGCTATCTTCAACTCTTTTAACAAAGCTTTAGCATTCGCCAATTGATTAACCTGCAAGGCGAGGAAACGGATTAAAGTTAGCTGACAATTTAGTTGAAGGTTGTTTGAAAAATCCTCCAACAATTCAGCTCTCATACCAGCCCAAGCTGCCTCGTTAACAAAGCGAGGGTTACCTGCCAATAACATTAGAGCGTTGATTCGTTGCGGATAACTCGCAGCCAATGCCAATGCCACGGTTGCACCTAAAGACCAGCCAAGCACGCAACAAGGTGACTCTGGCATATGCTCAATTAATGCGGCTGTGATTGTTTCCAGATTATAGGGCTCTACTGCCTCACTTAAGCCATGCCCAGGTAAATCCAGGCAAATCACTTGATAATTCTGCGCTAATTGTTGAGCAAAAGTTCGCCATATTCCTGTGTGCATGGCCCAGCCATGAATTAAAACAATTGGCTGCCCCTGCCCATACACCTCTTTATGAATAGCTGTCATATTGAAAGAGAATCCAAAGCATCCAGCAACTGATCTATCTGTTGCTGATGATGATTAGCAGAGAAAGTAATTCTTAATCTTGCCTGTCCTTTGGCAACGGTAGGCGGGCGAATAGCACTGACTAAAAACCCCTTACCCAACAAAGCAGCACTGATTTCTACCGTGCGCTGACTATCTCCGATTAAAAGAGGCTGTATGGCGGTGTGTGAATTCATCAAAGGCAAACCTAACTGGCTTGCACCCACTCGAAAATACTGAACCAGAGTATTCAATTTTTCTCTGCGCCAGTTATCAGCAATAAGCAATTTAAGACTGCTTCGGCTTGCTTCCGCAATGGCTGCAGGCATAGCGGTGGTAAACACATAAGTACGGGCTTTTTGGATTAAGGTTTCAATTAACAATTCTGAGCCTGCAACAAAAGCACCAAAAGTACCAAAACCTTTGCCCAAAGTCCCCATTAAAATGGGCACATCATCTTGAGTTAAGCCCGTGTGCTGCAAAATACCCGCCCCCGTTTCACCCATTACACCCAGGCCATGAGCATCATCCACCATTAACCAGGCATTATTATCTCTAGCCAATACCGACAATTCAGTCAATGAGGCCAAATCACCATCCATACTAAAAACACCATCTGTTGCGATTAATGTACGCCCCTCTATAGGCTTAATTTTTCTATCTAAATCACTCAGGTCATTATGTAAATAGCGCTTAAAACGAGCGCCAGATAATAACCCGCCATCTAATAAAGAAGCATGATTTAAACGATCCTGGAATATCTGATCACCTCTGCCGAGCAGAGCGGAGATCACCCCCATATTTGCCATATAACCAGTAGAAAACAACAGCGCTCTATCACGTCCGGTAAATTCAGCTAACTCTTCTTCCAAAGCATGATGACTATAACTGTGACCACAAATTAAATGCGCAGAACCGCTACCGACCCCAAAGTCATCAGTCGCCTTTTTAAAGGACTGAATTACCTGGGGATGATTAGCCAAGCCCAAATAATCATTACTACTAAAATTAATTAACCGTTGGCCATCAATTTCAATATCCACCCCTTGAGGCGAAGAGACAATGCGTCTGGATCGATAAAGGTTTTGTTGCTTTATCTGTTGCAGTTCATCGGCTAAATTAGCAAAACCAGTCACCATTATGCGTAACTAGAACCACCTGAACGAATACCTAAACGTTCAAACAAGGCCAAATCATGATTACTCATTGGATTATCAGTGGTTAATAATTTATCGCCATAAAAAATAGAGTTTGCACCGGCAAAAAAGCACATTGCCTGCATTTCATCCGACATTTCTTTTCGTCCAGCAGATAAACGCACCCGTGATTGCGGCATTAAAACTCTGGCAACAGCGATGGTTCTGATAAAAACAAGAGGATCTAATGATTCTGTATTATTTAAAGGTGTGCCTTCAACTTGAACCAACATATTAATAGGCACACTTTCCGGATGTTTTGGAAGATTAGCCAGTTCAATTAATAAATTAGCTCTATCATCATCAGACTCGCCCATACCGACAATACCACCACAGCAAACATTGATACCCGAATCTCTTACTCGCTCCAATGTATCCAGTCTATCCTGATAGGTTCTGGTGGTAATCACTTCAGAATAATAATCTTCAGAAGTATCCAGATTATGGTTGTAATAATCCAGCCCGCCGTCTTTTAAAGCCGTTGTTTGTTTATCTGTCAACATCCCCAGGGTGACACAAGTCTCCATCCCCAGAGCCTTTACACCCTGAACCATCTCCACCACACGCTCGATATCTTTATCTTTAGGACTGCGCCATGCAGCGCCCATACAGAAACGTGAAGCGCCTTGATCTTTTGCCTGTTGAGCCGACTTAATCACATCATCCACAGGCATTAATGCTTCCGGGGTTAAATCAGAATCATAACGAGCACTTTGCGGACAATAACCACAATCTTCTGAACAAGAGCCCGTTTTAATACTTAACAAACTGCTGACTTGAACTTCGTTAGGATCAAAATTTTCTCGGTGAATGCTCTGTGCCTTAAACAGCAAGTCATTAAAAGGCAAAGCATATAAAGCTTTCACCTCAGCTAACTGCCAATCATTTCTTAGCGCTGTTGCAACATTTGGCTGGGCTTTCGGTGATATTTGATCTATATTTGGGTTTACTGACATTCGATTAATCTCTTTAATAAATTGACACTTGTCAACCTGGCTAAGTATTTATGGGAAACAACTGGCTTAATATTATACAGCATTACCTGCTCCCGCCCACTTGCATTTTATGTGGGCAAGCAGGTTTTGATAATCAAGACATCTGTCTGGGCTGTTTTAATGATTTAAGTAAAAACATTCACTGCTGCTACCGTTGCGCCGAATCATTTGAATCTGCCAATATAGCCCCACTATTATGTGGACATTGTATTAGTCACACACCTGCTTTTGATGAGACCTATGCACCTTTTAAGCACCAAAGTATCATCCGATATTTGATTGCCAACTTAAAATTTAAGCAGCAATACAAAAATGCCCGCTTACTGGCTACGCTACTGGCAAATCACTTAAAAAAAACAGCTGAGATGCCAGAAGTTATTATCCCGGTACCTTTACATAAGCAGCGCTATCAACAACGAGGCTTTAATCAAACCGTAGAAATAGCAAAAACCCTATCCAGACAACTTAAACTCCCTGTTGATACAAAATCCTGTATTCGCCACCGAAATACGCCCCATCAAATTAATTTACCTGCAAAGCAACGACATAAAAATATTAAAAATGCATTTACTATCAGCCAGCCCATAAAAGCTCAGCATATTGCACTATTAGATGATGTAATGACTACGGGAACAACCGTTAATGAACTGGCTAGAGTATTAAAAAAGTCAGGGGTGGGTCGAGTGGATGTTTGGGTGTGTGCAAGAGCATAATCAACAGACGCCATGATACAAAGACCTAGCCTCCATAAGACATTACTGACAATATCTACTATACTGAAAGCAACAAAAAAATGACTCTCAATTAATTTACTTTAATAACTTTCCAATATGAAAATCCCTTCCATTTTTAAAAAAAAGAAAGCTTTAATCGTAGATGATACTAATTCAATTAGAATGCTTACCCGCTCCATCCTACTTGACGCTGGTTTTAAATATGTTGCCCAGGCTAAAAATGGTAACGAAGCATACAATATAGTAAAACGCACACAAATAGACTTTATTATTTGTGACTGGAATATGCCAGTAATGGATGGTTTAGAGTTATTTAAACTTATCCACAAAGACCCCGAGCTTAAAAAGGTAGCCTTTATCATGCTGACCTCATCCTCTGAAAAAGAAAAAGTAAAAGAAGCCTTATCCAGTGGCGTTAAACACTATATATTAAAACCTTTTAACGCAGATACTCTGTTAAAAAACATTTTAGAAATTCTACAGGAAAGTGAAAGTAGCTAGATTTCAACGCGCCACCTAAGGGATATCATAAAAATATTCATACCCAATCATGATAATTTGGCTATAAAAATAAGCTTATCGGGGCGCAGTGCTTTAGCACTGCTATTTTAGGCTACTAAGGTAACTCGAAATAAATAAACGACCAAAATAGTTCCCATGCTCTGCGTGGGAATTCATTACTGAACGCTCCAGCGTTCCGTGACGCTGGAGCGTCACAAGCTGCATTCCCACGCTGGAGCGTAGGAACGATGAGTTCACCCACCTTTACACTCACTGCCATTAAGTTAAGGGATTAGTCCGTTAAACAATAACCTACAGTGAAATCCATTGATTATTAAATAATAAATTCTTAACTTTGAAAAATAACATGCATAGTCCGAACAAAGCAGTGACTTTAACTGGCCCCATTTGAGATTCTGCTGGTTTAATCAACACCCTTTCTGTAACTACTCAGCGTAATTTAAAAATGTAGTCATATTCTGGCAATATTGTATTAACGGAGCCTGCTTTCCCTTTTCGCGCTATACCCGACAAACCGCCTTTAATATCAGCTAAAAACAGCATGACGGTTTCCCGTTGCAGCATCCATCACGACTTGCATACCCTCGTGTCCGCCAGCTATGCTCTCCAGTATTTAATTTTCTGCAATATAGCAAAAAAGTACTACCCCCCCGACAGAAAATAACAAATAAAATCAGTCCATTCCTACATTTACTGAGCTATTAAATTGATCTAACAGGAAAAAAAGATTACTCTGTCTTAAAAGAATAATAATTCTCCCTAGGCTGATTTCGCAATTTCACCATTGATCGATCAGACCTTTCGCTGCTAATCCCTATATATGAATAAGTTTGAAGGCACGATTTTACCTAGACTTAGCCCTTTAAGCTGGCTTTACTCCGCTGGCCTGCTATATCTCAGCTGTCTATGTCTTAGCATTTGGTTTATCACCCAACAACCTTATCTAGGCATTCAGTTAACAGAGTCTGAAGCGGGTGAAATGCTTACAGTCTCTGCCATTTATAGCAAAACGAGCGCAGAAAAATTAAACATTTCAGATAAGATTACGGAAATTACAGCTAAGGGCTTTGAAAGCCAAAATCTTTCTGCCTTATCTATTATGGAGGAACCAGATAATTTTAAAACCTACTGGCAATACAACCAGTTTGTAGAGCATAACCAAAAACTTTACCAGATTTTATCCCAAGCTGTTATTTCTCTGACATTAGATGATGGGCGACAAATATCAATCTCTCCTCTGAATAGTCGCCCCATTAGTCACTTACCTTTCCAGTTCTGGGCATTATTAGTCATTGCAGGCATTGGCTTTTATATAGGCTTATGGATCTGGGTTTTCCGCCGCGGGCAAATTGAAGCTCGATTAATAGCCATTAGTGGCTTGGGGTTTATGGTAGGCGCTTGTTGCCTGGCTATCTATTCTAACCGGGAACTGGTTATTCATCCCTCACAATACGCTGTTATATCTAGCCTTAATCACTTGGGGAATATAACTTTTGCCTATTCATCGTTAGCACTTCTTTACTACTATCCCAGCAAAATTGCCAACGTTCCATTTGCCTTAATAACTTACCTGGCTTTAACGCTAGTCTGGCTAAATGAGACATTGCAATGGCTGGAAATTCCTGTCCATACCTTTTACTTCTTACCTTATATTGCCTCATCAGCATTAGGCTTTCTATTAGGGCGCTGGCAATGGCTTAAACATAATCATAACCCTGTCGCCAGAGCATCAATCAGGTGGTTTTTATTGACTTTAACGCTGTGTATAGGATGTGCGCTAGCGCTGTACTTTATTCCAACCCTATTCAATGAAACGCCTTTATTACCTGTCTGGCTTGCTCAACTTATTATTTTGTCATTGTATGCAGGATTAGTGTTAGGTGTTATACAGTATCGGCTTTTTGATATTGAAAAATGGTGGTTCAATTGCTGGAGCTGGTTTTTATCTGGCTGCTTCGTTATTGCACTGGATCTGCTATTAATCTATTTTTTTAGCATACACCCATTAAATTCCCTGAGTGCAGCCATTATAATTACTAGCTGGTGTTATTTCCCCTTAAGGTATTGGCTATGGACAAATACAGTCCAGCCTCACTGCTCCCGTATAGAGGAGTTTTTTCCTTTATTGACTCAAGCTTACATTTCCAGCCCCTCTATCGAGCATTTTGAAGACAGTTGGAGCGATATTTTGCATAAAATATATAAGCCATTATCACTACAACTAAACCCTCATCCAATCGAATCAGTTAGCATCAGTGACCATGGCTTAAGCATTATTCTCCCAGCTCTAAATAATGAACAACATATTATCGTTTCGGGTATGGAAAAAGGAGGGAAATTATTCAGCATGCATGATGTGCGCTTTATTGAATCCGCTTTGGATTATGCTCGTAATTGCATCAGCTGGAAGACATCTCGAGAAGAAGGCGCGAATCAGGAACGAGAGCGTATTACCCGTGATCTTCACGATGATGTCGGTGCTCTGTTATTAACCCTTATTCATAAAGCAGAATCAGCTGAAAATGCTTTATTGGCGAAAAATGCATTAAATGGCGTAAGAGATACTATATATAGTTTACGCAACGACTCTTACCAGCCTTTTAACACCACCTTATCCAACTGGAGAGAGGAAATTAAACAACGCACAGATGCCGCTCAAGTCAATTTACTTTGGAAGGTAGTCGACCTGAGTCAGCCCTATTATTTAAGCCCCAGACAACGTATCAATCTGGATCGCATAGTACGCGAATCCATTAGCAACATTCTAAAACATGCATTACCTCAGTGTATCGATATTTACCTCACCGAAGTCAATAATACAACTCAATTGATTATTATTGACGATGGGGACAGTTCTGACCCATCAACCTGGCAGGCAAATACCGGACTCTATAATTTGAATACTCGGGCAAGTGAAATTAATGCCTCTTTAAACTGGTCCTGTTTAAACAATTCCTCTCACCTAAAGACAGGCACAAAGTTAACCATTACCTTACCTAAAATGGGAAATAAATCTTATGCACTCAATCCTGATAGTTGATGATCATAGCTACGCCAGAAGTTTATTACGTGAAATTGTACAATCTATCTTTGAACATGCCGTTATCGAAGAAGCTGCAACCATAAGCCATGCTAAACAAATTATAAAAAAACGAAGCTTTAATCTGGCCTTAGTTGACATTAGCCTGCCTGATGGTAACGGCGTGGATCTGGTAAAAGATATTATCAATTCAAACGCCGAAACCTATATTGTTATGGCAACCATTTATGATGACGATCAACACTTATTTGATTCCTTGCGAGCAGGTGCCAGCGGTTATTTATTAAAAGACCTATCTAAAGAAGAATTAAAAGACCAGATCAGTGGTATTTTACAAGGCAGGCCACCTCTATCCTCAAGTATAGCCCGGCGACTATTAAGTTATTTCAAACAACCGACTCAAACTGCAAAACATCATTTAACGCCCAGAGAAACTGAAGTTCTTAGCTTAATTGGCAAAGGGTTTTCTCGCCTGGAAGTCGCAAACGAACTAACAATTTCAGTCAATACCGCAGCTGAACATATTCAGAATATCTATCAAAAGCTAAATATTAATACACGGGCAGAAGCCGCATTAGAAGCCTGTCGCTTAGGACTCATATCCGTTTAAACCAGTAACAAGGTCAAAAACTCTATCTCTACTCATAATTATAATAAAGGGAGAAGATTTATGTTCAATAACAGATCAATAGGAGCTCTCTGCTCTTTACTGCTAATAAGCACTTCGTTAGAGGCTGAGCCAATCACTCAACTTGCAGATATTGTGGTCACCTCGCAACGCAGGGAAGAGTTATTACAACAGGTTCCGATTACCATTAACTCTTTTGACAGCCACTTTCTGAGCACTATTGGTGCTCAATCGTTAGCCGATATAGATAATTTTAGTCCCGCTTTAGAAGTTGACAATGACAGCACCACTCAGCCAAGGTTTAAAATTCGAGGTATTGGAGCCACAGACTTTGGAATAGGGACTGACCCAGCCGTCAGCATTTATCAAGACAATATCTATATCGGTCGCTCAGGCAACGCCCTACTTCAGTTTAGCGATATTGAACGGGTTGAAGTTCTTAAAGGTCCGCAAGGTGCACTTTTTGGAGGCAATAGTGCCGCAGGTGTTGTCCACATTGTCACTAAAAAACCAACAAATGAGCTTTCGGGTTCACTCAGAACACGATTTGGCAATTATGACAAACGCTTAGTTGAGGCTGTATTTAACACTCCACTGATAGACAAACAGCTATTACTTAGAGTTAACGCCATTTATAACCAGCGAGATGGTTTTGTCGACAATGCAGAAGGCGGGGGAGACTTTTCTGATGAAGATTACCAAGCCACCCGAGCTAATTTATTGTGGCATATTACTGAAGCAACACAATTAAACTATCGCTTCGAATTTAATCATGTTGATCAGCAAGGCCCAGCCGCTATTGGTCTTAACACAACACTCAGCCCAAGTCAGGGCCAGTTATCCGGGCCTATTGCAAATGATGTGGTTGGCAGTCAGGAAAAACGCTATTTTTTTGCCCATAGCTTAAATTTGCAACATAATTTTTCATTTGCAACCATGAAACTCATATCCTCATACCGTCAATTCAACACCCATAATAGAGAAGATGAAGATGGTATAGGGAAAATACATGCCTACCTTGATTCAGATAATATTGAGAGCAATCAACAGTTTTCTCAGGAAATTCGCTTTAATGGAGATAGCGAACACTTCGACTGGGTCGGAGGCTTGATGTATGCCTATGAAAAAGGTGATCAAGAAACAAGAGTTACGACGTACACCAATTCTATAAACGCACTTCCTCTTCCTTACCCACCTTTACCCAATCATTTATTCTGGCACGAATCGATGAAAAATGAATTATCTGCCCATAGCTTTTCAGTCTTTGCCGACATTGGCTGGCTAATGACTGAACGATTAAAACTTACTTTTGGTATTCGCCATACCCAGGATAAAAAAAGTTTTCGCTGGAAAAATGTGAGTAATAATATTTTACCAGCCAGTGCTGACCTATTTTTTCCCGCAACACAATACCCGACAGCACAAAAGAACCAATGGCTAGATCAACAGAAAAGCTGGCATGATACCAGTTCCAGAGCAGTGCTTTCTTATCAATGGAATGAACAACTACTGAGCTTTTTTTCTTATTCACAAGGTTATAAAGCAGGGGGCTTTAACTCTCAACAGTTTCTCTCCAGTTTTGAACCAGAAACAGTCGATAATTTTGAAGGTGGTATTAAATCAAGCTGGTTTAATAAAAAGTTATTATTCAATGCCTCAATATTCCACTATCTCTATAATAATAAACAAGACATCAGTTTTGAACAACAAGGGGGCCTAGGTCAGTTTGTCACCCGCACAGGCAATGCAAAAGCGCACGGCGGTGAACTTGAATTACGCTGGCTGCCATTAGAAGGCCTGCAATTAGGCATTAATTATGGCTATCTTGATACCAGCTGGACTAAAAGAATCGTCAATGCAGTCAACTACACCACCTCAACTAGCCAGCTTGTAGATCTAGCGGGCCAACCACTCACCACACCCAAACATCATGCCTCTGCAACCCTGGATTATCAATTGGGCTTAAAAGAATATGGAAGTTTAGCCTTTCATATTAACCATAGTTATACCAGTAAACGTCAGTTTACCCAGGCTGATGCTGATTATTATTTTAATTATCAAAACCGAGACTCGGCGCATCACTATACAAACTTGAGAATGAGTTGGCATGATAGAAGCAAGCAATGGCAAATTGCTGTTTGGGGAGAAAATGTTTTTGATAATACCTATAGCTCCCACGTTATTCCTGTTTCAGCTGTTGCCCTCGGAACACCTTATGTAAGACCTGATAAACCGGCTTTATGGGGTGTTGAGATGATAGTTAATTTTTAATAAGGAACCTTAAAAGAATGAACTTACCCGCTTTAAAGCTCCACTACCATCAAGTTTAAGAGTAATGGTAGTGGAGCGCAGTGCTTTAGTCTGCATTAGGCAACTCGCAATAAATAAACCATTACTCATCGTTCCTACGCTCCAGCGTGGGAATGCAGCTTGTGATGCTCCCGCGTCACGGAACGCTGGAGCGTTCAGTAATGAATTCCCACGCAGAGCATCACTGCCATTAAGTTAAGGGACTAGTCCGTTGGGGCGCAGTGCTTTAGCCTGCATTCATAGCTAAAAACAGCAGGCTAAAGCACTGCGCCCCGATAAGCTTATTTTTATAGCTAAATTATCATGATTGGGTATGAATATTTTTATGATATCCCTAAGCCATTAATTCCCTGTCAGCAGACAAACTGAATTTTCATTCCCCCCCCCTCTT
>Ga0209494_1001033_pt1 | contig 12501 bp, 3 predicted proteins | sample EN1Hudseemescosm_FD_184628 | JGI IMG/M metagenome (GOLD analysis project Ga0209494, IMG submission 184628) | Methane-oxidizing microbial communities from mesocosms in the Hudson Canyon - EN1B Hudson Canyon (SPAdes) (version 2) | ecosystem: Environmental > Aquatic > Marine > Cold seeps | place... | reverse complement strand
ATCAATCCGGTAATCTTATTCGTTTCGGTAAACAGCAAGGTATCACTAGCCTTAGCATTGGTAATAGTCACGGTCGCACTTTGTGGCGCTGTACTGTCTAAATCAGTAATCTGAATGCTGTTATTGATTACTACTGCATTTGATTGATCATCTGCACCATCGACTTCGGTAAAGGCAGGGGTACTATCGGTTAAGGTAATCGTCGGCGCATGATTACTCGGTGGTATAGGAGTCAAAGGCCCTGCTGGCAATGCATTTTGAGTAGTAAAGTCACTGGCTAAAACATTCTTTAAAGTTGCCATGGTGTCACTAAAACTATCACCGCCACCATTGCGGTCCAGATTCACTTTTAAGTCAGCACCGCTTTGCTCAAGCTGCAACCAACCCTCACCAAAAGGATCAGCTCCGCTGTAACCTAGTTCATTAAATAAAGGACGGAAATCCAGTAAATCACCTCCACTACCTGCGGTAAAGTCAGTAATCACATCACCGTAATCATAACGGCTGCTGTAAACAAAGATGTCTTGTCCTAATCCACCAGTGAGCGTGTCTGAGCCATCACCCCCGGTAATGGTATCGGCACCGTCACCACCGGTAATGGTGTCAATACCCTGACCGCCAGAGATGATGTCATCACCATAATTACCACTTAAAATATCATCATCATTGCCACCAGAGATATTCTCATCGGCATCACCTCCCGTGATCGTATCTGAACCCGCACCACCATCTAAATAATCGTAAGCATTATTGGTCTTGGTAACATCACGGCCCAGCATCACATCATCACCGTCATAGCCGTAAAAGTAAGCCGAATTACTTGTATTGCCCTGCCATAAACTGATGTCTAATTGATCATTGCCTGTACCTAAACGAACTTGACCCCAATAAGAGTCAGATGCTCTACTCCAAGACCCTTCCAGTGTGACCTGATCATCACCACTGCCGCTATCAACTATACGATAAACTTGACTGTACAGATTTAAGGCATCATCGCCGTCGCCGCCGTAAACTTCACGGGTCTGACCGCCATCAACAATAATGGTATCTGCACCGCCATCACCATAGACGAATCCGGCATTGTAATTATCACCCGTCGCCGTTACCTTGATGGTGTCGTTGCCCTCACCACCCGATAAATAACCACCACCGGTGATTTGGTCATCGCCATCTTCACCATACAACTTCTGGCCAGAGGTCGAAGTTAACGCCTCATCGGTAATTACATCATTACCAGCGCCGCCATAAATCAAATCATTACCGCGACCGCCTTCAATAACATCAGCACCCGCTCCCGATAAAATCTCATCATCACCGTCACCGCCGTCCAGAGTGTCATCACCGCCACCGGAAACATAACGCTCAGAGGCAGCAGTCCCTGTCCAGGTCACTGGGTCATTGCTTAAAGGCCCTGCCGGTAAAGCATTCTGAGTAATAAAGTCAGCGGCAGTCACATTTTGTAAGGTCACCATGGTGTCACTGAAACTATCGCCACCACCATTGCGGTCCAGATTCACCTTTAAATCAGCACCGCTTTGCTCAAGCTGCAACCAACCCTCACCAAAAGGATCAGCTCCGCTGTAACCTAGTTCATTAAATAAAGGACGGAAATCCAGTAAATCGCCACCACTCCCCGCCGTAAAGTCAGTAATCACATCACCGTAATCATAACGGCTACTGTAAACAAAGATGTCTTGTCCTAATCCACCAGTGAGCGTGTCTGAGCCATCACCCCCGGTAATGGTATCGGCACCGTCACCACCAGTAATGGTGTCAATACCCTGACCGCCAGAGATGATGTCATCACCATAATTACCACTTAAAATATCATCATCATTGCCACCAGAGATATTCTCATCGGCGTCGCCACCGGTGATGGTGTCTGAACCTGAACCACCATCTAAATAATCGTAAGCATTATTGGTCTTGGTAACATCACGGCCCAGCATCACATCATCACCGTCATAGCCGTAAAAGTAAGCCGAATTACTTGTATTGCCCTGCCATAATCGGATGTCTAATTGATCATTGCCTGTACCTAAACGAACTTGACCCCAATAAGAGTCAGATGCTCTACTCCAAGACCCTTCCAGTGTGACCTGATCATCACCACTGCCGCTATCAACTATACGATAAACTTGACTGTACAGATTTAAGGCATCATCGCCGTCGCCGCCGTAAACTTCACGGGTCTGACCGCCATCAACAATAATGGTATCTGCACCGCCATCACCATAGACGAATCCGGCATTGTAATTATCACCCGTCGCCGTTACCTTGATGGTGTCGTTGCCCTCACCCCCCGATAAATAACCACCACCAGTAATCTGGTCATCACCATCTTCACCGTAGAGCTTTTGACCCGTGGTTGAGGTTAAGGCTTCATCGGTAATCACATCGTTACCGGCACCGCCATAAATCAAATCATTACCACGGCCACCCTCAACAATATCTGCGCCAGCACCCGATAAAATCTCATCATCACCGTCACCGCCGTCAAGGGTGTCTGCCAAGTTAGAGCCAACATAACGTTCATCTTCTGCAGTACCGGTCCAATTCAAACCATCCATCGCAGTTACAATCTCACTAGCACCACTGGTGACCGACTCTAATGTTCCTCCGCCATCGGTATATTGTACTGTTACTGTAAGGGTTAAACCAATATCTGATTCACTGACGAGGTATGCATTACCCGTAGCTCCGGTTATATTTGAACCATCTTTAGTCCACTGATAGCTCATTACCCCTAAGCCATCGGCATCTTCTAATTGATTTGATACCGTTAAAGTATGACCCGGCTTCAGCGTTCCTAAAATACTGATTGAACCGGTAGGGAGACTATTTGCACCGGGTTCACCGATAATCATAATCTGGCTTGCCCCCTCTTTTACTACGGCAGATGCACCATTAAGATTTTCAGAGGTATCGTTTAAACTGTAAACATCTGTTCCTGAATTGGTGGCATTAACAATAATGGTAGCCTCAGCCACTGTCATGGCATTACTTGAAGTAATATCTATGGCACCATTTAAAAGGGCTGAATCAGCCGCACTTAACTGAGCAGCGGTATCCTGTAAATGATAACGCTCGGTGGTCGTGGTTGCCTCTAATACCGTCAAGGTTAATGGAGACGGTTCAACCGGTGTCAAAGGCCCTGCCGGCAGTGCATTTTGGGTAGTAAAATCACTGGCCAAAACATTCTTTAAAGTTGCCATGGTGTCACTAAAACTATCACCACCACCATTGCGGTCCAGATTCACCTTCAAATCAGCACCGCTTTGTTCAAGCTGTAACCAGCCCTCTCCAAAAGGATCAGCTCCGCTGTAACCCAGTTCATTAAACAAAGGACGAAAATCCAGTAAATCACCGCCACTACCCGCCGTAAAGTCAGTAATGACATCACCGTAATCATAACGACTACTGTAAACAAATATATCCTGGCCCAATCCACCAGTGAGGGTGTCTGATCCATCTCCACCGGTAATAGTATCAGCACCGTCACCGCCAGTAATGGTGTCAATACCCTGACCGCCAGAGATGATGTCATCACCATAATTACCACTTAAGATATCATCATCATTACCACCAGAGATGTTCTCATCCGCATCGCCGCCTGTGATGGTGTCATTACCTGAACCGCCATCTAAGTAATCGTAAGCATTATTGGTCTTGGTAACATCACGGCCCAGCATCACATCATCGCCATCATCGCCGTCAAAGTAAGCCGAATTACTTGTATTGCCCTGCCATAAACTGATGTTTAATTGATCGTTGCCTGTACCTAATCGAACCGCCGCCCAGTCATATTTAAGTCGATTCCAAGACCCTTCCAGCGTCACCTGATCATCACCACTGCCACTATCAACCCTGTCATCAACTTTACTATACAGATTTAAGACATCATCGCCAGCGCCGCCGTAAACTTGACCCGTCTGACCACCATCAACAATAATGGTATCCGCACCGTTACCGCCGTCAACTCGTCCTTGTCCGTAAGTATCACCCGTCGCCGTTACCTTAATGGTGTCGTTACCTTCACCACCATAGATTTGACCACCACCAGTAATCTGATCATCGCCATCTTCACCGTAGAGCTTTTGACCCGAGGTCGAGGTTAACGCCTCATCGGTAATCACATCATTACCGGCACCGCCGTAAATCAAATCATTACCACGGCCACCCTCAACAATATCAGCACCCGCTCCCGATAAAATCTCATCATCACCATCACCGCCATCCAAAGTGTCATCACCGCCACCGGAAACATAACGCTCTGAGGCACTTGTACCCGTCCAGGTCACAGGGTCATTACTTAAAGGTCCTGCCGGTAAAGCATTCTGAGTAATAAAATCAGCGGCAGTCACATTTTGCAAGGTCACCATGGTGTCACTAAAACTATCACCGCCACCATTGCGGTCAAGGTTTACTTTTAGATCAGCACCGCTTTGCTCAAGCTGCAACCAACCCTCACCAAAAGGATCCGCTCCGCTGTAACCCAGTTCATTAAATAAAGGACGGAAATCCAGTAAATCACCACCACTGCCTGCGGTAAAGTCAGTAATGACATCACCGTAATCATAACGACTACTGTAAACAAATATATCCTGTCCTAATCCACCAGTCAGCGTGTCTGATCCATCACCACCGGTAATAGTATCGGCACCATCACCGCCGGTAATCACATCAATACCCTGACCGCCAGAGATGATGTCATCACCATAATTACCACTTAAGATATCATCATCATTACCACCAGAGATGTTCTCATCCGCATCGCCACCGGTGATGGTGTCTGAACCTGAACCGCCATCTAAGTAATCGTAAGCATTATTGGTCTTGGTAACATCACGGCCCAGCATCACATCATCGCCATCATCGCCGTCAAAGTAAGCCGAATTACTTGTATTGCCCTGCCATAAACTGATGTTTAATTGATCGTTGCCTGTACCTAATCGAACCGCCGCCCAGTCATATTTAAGTCGATTCCAAGACCCTTCCAGCGTCACCTGATCATCACCACTGCCACTATCAACCCTGTCATCAACTTTACTATACAGATTTAAGACATCATCGCCAGCGCCGCCGTAAACTTGACCCGTCTGACCACCATCAACAATAATGGTATCCGCACCGTTACCGCCGTCAACTCGTCCTTGTCCGTAAGTATCACCCGTCGCCGTTACCTTAATGGTGTCGTTACCTTCACCACCATAGATTTGACCACCACCAGTAATCTGATCATCGCCATCTTCACCGTAAAGCTTTTGACCCGAGGTCGAGGTTAACGCCTCATCGGTAATTACATCATTACCAGCGCCACCGTAAATTAAATCATTACCACGGCCACCCTCAACAATATCTGCACCTGCACCCGATAAAATCTCATCATCACCGTCACCACCGTCAAGGGTGTCAGCCTCATTTGAGCCAACGTAACGTTCATCTTCTGCAGTACCGGTCCAATTCAAACCATCCATCGCAGTTACAATCTCACTAGCAGCACTGGTGACCGACTCTAATGTTCCACCGCCATCGGTATATTGTGCTGTTACTGTGAAGGTTGAGCCAATATCCGATTCACTGACAAGGTATGTATTACCCGTAGCTCCGGTTATATTTGCACCATCTTTAGTCCACTGATAGCTCATTACCCCTAAGCCATCGGCATCTTCTAATTGATTTGATACGGTTAAAGTATGACCCGGCTTAAGTGTTCCTAAAATACTGATTGAACCGGTAGGCAGACTATTTTCACCGGGTTCACCGATAATCATAATCTGGGTCGCCCCATCTTTAACTGCGGCAGATGCACCATTAAGATTTTCAGAGGTATCGTTTAAACTGTAAACATCTGATCCAGAATTGGTGGCATTAACAATAGCGGTAGCCTCGGCCACCGTCATAGCATCACTTGAAGTAATATCTATGGCACCATTTAAAAGGGCAGAATCAGCCGCACTTAACTGAGCGGCGGTATCCTGTAAATGATAACTCTCGGTGGTCGTGGTTGCCTCTAGTATCGTTAAGGTCAATGGAGATGGTTCAACCGGAGTCAAAGGTCCAGCCGGCAAGGCATTCTGAGTAGTAAAGTCACTGGCTAAAACATTCTTTAAAGTTGCCATGGTGTCACTGAAACTATCACCACCGCCATTGCGGTCTAGATTCACTTTTAAATCAGCACCGCTTTGCTCGAGCTGCAACCAACCCTCACCAAAAGGATCCGCTCCGCTGTAACCTAATGCAGTAAATAAAGGACGGAAATCCAGTAAATCACCGCCACTTCCCGCTGTAAAGTCAGTAATGACATCACCGGAATCATAACGACTGCCGTAAACAAATATATCCTGGCCCAATCCACCCGTAAGCCTGTCTGATCCATCACCGCCCGTAATGGTATCGGCACCGTCACCCCCCGTGATCACATCAATACCCTGACCACCAGAGATGATGTCATCGCCATAACCCCCGCTTAAAGTGTCATCATCATTACCACCAGAGATATTCTCATCCGCATCGCCGCCGGTGATCGTATCCGATCCACCTCCACCGTAAAAATAGTCATAGCTATTATTAGTCTTGGTGACATCACGGCCCAGCATCACATCATCGCCATCATCGCCATTAAAGCGAGCCGAATCACTCGTATTACCCTGCCATAAACTGATGTCTAATTGATCATTGCCTGTGCCTAGAGAAAGCGAATAACCCCTATACCAAGAGCCTTCAAGTGTCACTTGATCATCACCACTGCCGCTATCAACCGTACCATAAACCTGACTGTAAAATTTAAGGACATCATCACCGTCACCGCCGTAAACATGTCCCGTCTGACCGCCATCAACGGTAATGGTGTCTGCACCGTTACCGCCGTCAACTCGTCCTTGTCCGTAATTATCACCCGTCGCCGTTACCTTAATGGTGTCGTTGCCCTCACCACCCGATAAATAACCACCTCCGGTGATCTGGTCATCGCCATCTTCTCCATACAGCTTTTGACCCGAGGTCGAGGTTAACGCCTCATCGGTAATCACATCATTACCAGCGCCGCCATAGATCAAATCATTACCACGGCCGCCCTCAACAATATCAGCACCCGCTCCCGATAAAATCTCATCATCACCATCAGCCCCGTCCAGAGTGTCATCGCCCCCACCGGAGACATAACGCTCTGATGCAGTTGTTCCCGTCCAGACCACCGGATCATTGCTTAAAGGCCCTGCAGGCAAAGCATTCTGGGTGATAAAGTCAGCGGCAGTCACATTTTGTAAGGTAACCATGGTGTCACTGAAACTATCACCACCGCCATTGCGGTCTAGATTCACTTTTAAATCAGCACCGCTTTGCTCGAGCTGCAACCAACCCTCACCAAAAGGATCCGCTCCGCTGTAACCTAATGCAGTAAATAAAGGACGGAAATCCAGTAAATCACCGCCACTTCCCGCTGTAAAGTCAGTAATGACATCACCGGAATCATAACGACTGCCGTAAACAAATATATCCTGGCCCAATCCACCCGTAAGCCTGTCTGATCCATCACCGCCCGTAATGGTATCGGCACCGTCACCCCCCGTGATCACATCAATACCCTGACCACCAGAGATGATGTCATCGCCATAACCCCCGCTTAAAGTGTCATCATCATTACCACCAGAGATATTCTCATCCGCATCGCCGCCGGTGATCGTATCCGATCCACCTCCACCGTAAAAATAGTCATAGCTATTATTAGTCTTGGTGACATCACGGCCCAGCATCACATCATCGCCATCATCGCCATTAAAGCGAGCCGAATCACTCGTATTACCCTGCCATAAACTGATGTCTAATTGATCATTGCCTGTGCCTAGAGAAAGCGAATAACCCCTATACCAAGAGCCTTCAAGTGTCACTTGATCATCACCACTGCCGCTATCAACCGTACCATAAACCTGACTGTAAAATTTAAGGACATCATCACCGTCACCGCCGTAAACATGTCCCGTCTGACCGCCATCAACGGTAATGGTGTCTGCACCGTTACCGCCGTCAACTCGTCCTTGTCCGTAATTATCACCCGTCGCCGTTACCTTAATGGTGTCGTTGCCCTCACCACCCGATAAATAACCACCTCCGGTGATCTGGTCATCGCCATCTTCTCCATACAGCTTTTGACCCGAGGTCGAGGTTAACGCCTCATCGGTAATCACATCATTACCAGCGCCGCCATAGATCAAATCATTACCACGGCCGCCCTCAACAATATCAGCACCCGCTCCCGATAAAATTTCATCATCGCCGTCACCCCCGTCAAGGGTGTCAGCCTCATTTGAGCCAACGTAACGTTCATCGTCTGCAGTACCCGTCCAATCAATAGCCATAACCTTTATTCCTTATTCATCACTGACTCAAAATATTTAATAGTGCAATCCAAAACACTTAAGCTCACTAAACCCAATTATCTATTCTGATTCTTTAAATATCCACCCATGAAATTAAACTGTCAACAGTAAATCCTATGTTTATTGACCTAAATTAAGAGATTAGCCTCACTTGTCTATTTTGGATTACAAAAACGAGTGACTGTTCATTGCAGAATGGGTTTTGGCAGGGGGACCTAAGCGATGCACAGTTGTGGTACTAGGGGTTGATAGATAACGGTGGGGCCATATAATTAACCACTGTTGAGACACACGCGATGGCCAATTAACCCTTCATCTCAACCCAAAACAAGAGTAATGCTGAGTGAGGTAAATATTCGCGTTAAACCATAAGCAATCTACCGTTTACGCATGATTCAACCCATCCAAAATGGTCTGCAATGTTTCGCTTATTACATGTCTCAATTCCTCAATGATTTCATGCTCCGTTCTGCCCACCAATAACGAAGCAATTCATTCCGGCAGCGCAATAAATGAATCTCGGGGCAGTCTGCTGACAAAAACAGTACCGACCGTCACTTGATGCTTATCAGGTTGAGTTCACAGCGCGTCTTCATTCTTTTAACTCAGCGATAATAAAGCACTCAATTTCAGGCGTTGTGTCAGCATCCATGGGCATGCCTATGATAACTATTTTACGCATCACTGATATCGCGCAATAGGTTCTTCCAGACGATTCTGAACGGGTAAAACGGAGCAGCTCTGTGTTGATGTAGACAACCTGATTTCGCCACTGGTATGGCTATCAGTAGCCTCACAGAACAACGTTCGTGATAAAATAAGCCATGGCTACTCAACGAGTAATTGCAGCTCACCTCGACCTCTCTGTTGTCCGTATTCAGCAGCTTCAATACGAGGGTGTTATTGAAAAAGATGCCAGTCTTGATTGCGCCAGATTAGCGTATCTTCGTTGGCTCAGAGAACGTATTTCATCAAAGTCTAACTCTGACATTAACAATGAACGTGCTCGACTTGTTTATCATCAAGCTAATTTAGCAGCACTCGAAGAAGAAACCCGGAGAAGCAAATTAATTCCGGCCGATGACATTGCCAAAGAATGGGAGGAAATTGTATCAACCATCAAAAGCAAAATGCTCACTCTACCAAAAGCCGCTTCCAACATTTGCTTAGGGGTAACCAACTATCAAGAAATGGAACATATTTTAAAAGCATTAGTGCATGACGCTTTAGATCACTTATCAAACACAGACCACTAACACTAGCCCTATTACCCAGTGAAAACTCAAAGGGCTTAGCCCCCTACATGACTAAAAACATTTGAGTTACCCCGGGGGACCCTCTCAACGTTAGCCCCAAAAAACAAATCCTAACTAAAAAGACTGTCGAACTCTGATACAGTTAGCTTTATGTGTGCCGAAACGGATCATCCTGATAGATGACTTCAAAATCCCCTAAAAAGCATTCCAAATCCGTAAAAGAACAATCCAGTTGGAATTGTGCCGACCTTATTGATGCTGAACGCAGAAATGCTCTCAATGCACTCCCCAAATCGATTGTCGCCCAAAGCAAAAAACTATCAAAATTAAGAAAAGAACTGAATCGGCTAAAACTGTCATTGATCGGTCACCCTATAACTCCAGCGAACGAAAGTTTAGTCGATCTCCATCAAAGTTTTATAGCGAAACTTCCTTTTAAAGATGAGTTAGAAATATTCCGTAAATTTTCTGCTCAATTCCAGACTTTTAACCTACTATTCAAAACCATAACCGTCGACCCAAAAAAAACTAAACCTCTTAAAATAAGACAAATCACTGATTCCAAACTGTCATTGATCGGTTACCTTATAACTCCAGCGAACGAAAGTTTAGTCGGTCTCCATCAAAATTTTATAGCGAAACTTCCTTTTAAAGATGAGTTAGAAATATTCCGTAAATTTTCTGCTCAATTCCAGACTTTTAACCTACTATTCAAAACCATAACCGTCGACCCAAAAAAAACTAAACCTCTTAAAATAAGACAAATCACTGATTCCAACTTGACCCCTTTTTTTAATGAAAAACCAACACAAGACCAGAACCCCTCCCCAATATCTATTATCGTACTGCCCAACTCTAGTACTAACCCCCCAAAACAAGCATCGTCTTCTGTGAAAAGGGAACACAACAAACTGCAAACACGAGAAAGGCATAAAACCTGGCAAAAGGAATATAAAAAACTTAAACGTAAACACCCTAATCTTCCTGACACAGAAATAGCCCGCAGGATTGCCAAAATGACTATAGCGCAAGACAGAAAAATGGATACCATACGAAAACACATGACAAAATAGGAAAGAGTTGGGCGCAAAGTTATCGCCCAAATCGCCCAACTATAACGCCTTGTTTTTAAAAGGTATTCCGCAACAGACTTTCCAGGTATTTCTGAACACCTCAACCAATAAACTGTTGTTTTAATTAATATTTTTATGTAACACCCCCCGGTTTCATCGCTCAAATCGCTCAATTAATATGTCTCCACAGGCTGTATTGTGCAGCCTGACTCTAAAGGAGAATATGATTATGGAACAAGACAAAAAAGATGAATCTAACAAAAAATATTCAAACAGTCCTTTTGACCCAGCCAATTTAAGACTGTCCCAGAATTTTGGCGCCAGTGCCGGTGTTAAAAAACTCACCACAACCATACCGGTACGAAAACCTGGGAAACAAGACTTTGTTCGTGTCCATCCTGATCCGGCTTACCAGATTGAAACCGCTGTCCTAGAATTTAAAGAAGAGCGGGAAACCTATCTAGTCGCACCAGAATTGCGGGATGAATTACTCGGCGAGCTGACACCTAAAGCCTTGTTCACCACCATTAACCGACAAAAAGTGGTCTCTCTCTGGCCTATCAGACTTCCCGGAGAGGATGGCCGAATTGATGAGTGGAATGAAAGTGCCATGGATGCCGCAACATTAGGGCAAAAACAGTGGGTACGCGTTTCAGCCAATATGAGTCTCGGAGCTTATGATGTCTATGAAGCCACCGGAGAAATACCCGAACCCGAGTGGCCAGAACTGGATCTAGGGCAAATCCTTGAGATTGCTTTTAAAGGACGGTTTATTAAGGACTCTGACCACCCCGCTCTTAAACGGTTACGGGGAGAATAATGCCATGGCCTCATTAACCGATTTTAAAGAAGTCTGGTTGGTGGATTTCGAGTTTGCAGCGCCTTCGGGCGCTGTACCTGAAGTCCGCTGTCTGGTTGCACTGGAATACTTTTCTGGACGAAAAATACGTTTGTGGTCCGATGAAATAGCAAAACTTAATCAACCCCCCTATAGCATTGGCAAAGATTCACTTTTCGTCGCCTATTACGCCAGTGCTGAATTCAACTGTCATCTGGCTCTGGGTTGGGCGTTGCCTTATTACGCACTGGACCTGTTCACTGAGTTTAGAAACACCACCAATGGGCTTGCAACCCCTTGTGGCGCCGGTTTAGTCGGTGCTTTAACTTATTACGGCCTTAGCTCAATTGAAGCCGCAGATAAAGCCTCGATGCGAGAACTCGCTCTTCGGGCTGAGGATTACACACATCAGGAAAAGACAGACCTTTTAGATTACTGTGAAAGCGATGTTGATGCTTTAAAGCGCTTACTGCCTGCCATGTTGCCTGCTATTGATTTGCCCCGGGCCATCCTTCGCGGGCGTTACATGAAATCGGCTGCACGAATTGAACATGCCGGCATACCACTAGATCGAGACACTTTAAATCGTCTGGAACGGCATTGGGAGACCATTCAAGACCAACTGATTGCGGAAGTTGATCAACACTATGGCGTCTATGAAGGGCGAACCTTTAAAGCACAGCGCTTTGCAGACTGGCTAATCAGCAACAATATTCCTTGGCCGGTATTGCCTAGCGGCAAATTGGACCTCAAAGATAATACCTTCAAAGACATGGCAAGGACCTACCCTCAAATAGCGCCTTTACGAGAATTACGCATCGCTTTATCGCAAATGCGGCTCTCTGAATTAGCTGTGGGGGCTGATGATCGTAACCGATGCCTACTCTCCCCTTTCCGTTCTCGAACCGGTCGCAATCAACCCAGCAATACCCGGTTCATTTTTGGGCCAGCAGTCT
>Ga0209494_1001028_pt1 | contig 12520 bp, 8 predicted proteins | sample EN1Hudseemescosm_FD_184628 | JGI IMG/M metagenome (GOLD analysis project Ga0209494, IMG submission 184628) | Methane-oxidizing microbial communities from mesocosms in the Hudson Canyon - EN1B Hudson Canyon (SPAdes) (version 2) | ecosystem: Environmental > Aquatic > Marine > Cold seeps | place... | reverse complement strand
TCTAGCAGGAATTTCTTCTGGTGCTAGTGTATTTGCAGCACTTAAAATAGCCGAGGAGCTGGGCAAGGGAAAAGTTGTTGTTACAGTGATTCATGATACAGGTGAACGCTATTTAAGTATGGATCAGGAATAAACAATCCAGCTAGGAACGGTGTTAACATTAATTTTTCATGAATCACTGTTAGTCCAAATCGTGAAGATGGTTATAATAAAAGTACAGATGTAATTAAAACCGTTTAAACAAAGACGCATCACTAAACATAAAAAGACTGTATTAGCTTACTCTGAAATAAAAAATACTGAATCGTTGGTTGAATGCTAAAAGATTCATGCTTTATCTAATGAACCTAAAAAAGCACTCACATAAAGAAGTTAACAACTAGATAATCATGTTGGCGAAATATCTCTATCGTCAATGTGAATAGCCCTAATAATGAAGGTATAACAATGGCAAAAAAGTTTTACGTAGTGTGGCAAGGAAGGGAAACAGGTATTTTTACCGACTGGGCATCGTGTAAAAAACAAGTTGAACAATTTTCTGGAGCAAAATACAAATCATTTCCCACTCAAGTAGAAGCTGAAGCTGCTTTTGCCGGAAAACGTGGTCCATCTTCAACTAAGAAGTCTACTCAAACATCAATAAGCAAAAATAAATCATCCTCTAACTCTGTCAAAACGTATACCGCCACAGAAATCTCAGCCATGCCTATAGAGACCAAGATCTTTACTGATGGTGCTTGTGTACCCAATCCAGGCAAGGCAGGAACAGGCGTTGCTATTTATCGAAACAATGTCGTGGATGAGCTTTGGTATGGTTTATATAACTCACACGGCACTAATAATACTGCAGAATTACATGGCTTAAACCAAGCTTTAAGAATTGCAAAAGATGAGATAAAGAAAGGAAAGTCTGTCGCCATATTTTGTGATTCTAAATACTCCATACAATGCATTACCCAATGGGCGGCAGGGTGGCAAAAAAAAGGCTGGGTAAAGAACGGGGGGGAAATTAAAAATCTAGAACTCATCAAAGAAACGTTTAAATGCTATCAGTTAGTAAAAGATGCTGTTCAGGTTTTACATGTAAATGGTCATGTAGGTGTTGAAGGCAATGAATTAGCTGACAGAATGTCAATGGTCGCAATAGACACACAAGAATTTGGTTTTGCGCTTTATCGTGGCGGTCTTGATATCCCTGCGCTCTTAGCGCTAAGAGCTGGATAACAATAGAGATAGAATTAGTTGAATTTATGGGTGGATAGATAGTTCAGTTAGAAACGCTGATGGCCGGCTCACCTTTTGGGATAGAATGTGAACTGACACGAAAATAACAGCATTCAACACCATGACATTTTGCATTGTTATATAAAATTTGTTAAAAACAGTATAAATAGTACGACTTCTAACATCAGTGCCATTTTTATACTTTGTGATAAAGGATCTGCCACATGAAGACATCGGATTTATTTGTTAAAGCTCTTGAGAATGAAGGAGTCGAATACATTTTCGGGATTCCTGGTGAAGAAAACCTCGACTTTCTCGATTCTCTACAGCACTCCTCTATCAAACTTGTTCTAACTCGACATGAACAAGGGGCGGGCTTTATGGCCGCAACGTATGGTCGATTAACAGGTAAACCTGGTGTATGTTTAGCCACGTTAGGGCCTGGTGCAACAAACCTTGTAACCCCAGCAGCTTATGCGCAGTTAGGCGGAATGCCCATGTTAATGATCACGGGTCAAAAGCCAATTAAAGCAAGTAAGCAGGGTCAGTTCCAAATCGTTGATATCGTTAATATGATGCGACCTATCACTAAGTTTACCAAGCAAGTTGTGCACGGCAATACCATCTCATCTACTGTTCGCGAAGCCTTCCGTCTTGCTATGGAAGAGCGGCCTGGTGCAGTTCATATCGAACTACCTGAAGATATTGCTGCAGAAGAAGCAGATGAACATTTATATACCGTTGCACCAACCCGACGACCAGATGCTGACAGCCATGCAATAGACAGTGCGGTTGAAATGATTCAACAAGCTAAAATGCCTTTATTGTTAATCGGTGCCGGTGCTAATAGAAAACGTTCAAGTCGAGCATTAAAAGCTTTCATTGAAAAGACAGGCATTCCTTTTTTCAACACTCAAATGGGTAAGGGCGTTATTGATGAGCGTCATGATGCTTATCTTGGTACAGCAGCATTATCTGATAATGACTTTCTTCACTGCGCCATTGATCGTGCTGACGTCATTATTAATGTTGGTCATGACGTTATTGAAAAACCACCTTTTTTCATGAAAGATGATGGTCCGAAAGTTATTCATGTTAACTTCTCACCCGCTCAGATTGATGCTGTTTACTTCCCTCAATTAGACGTCGTAGGTGACATTGCAACTTCTGTGGATAGGCTAAGTACTGCTTTAAGTCCACAACCTCATTGGGACTTTTCCTACTTCTATCGCGTTAAAGATGAAGTGAAAACACGTTTATCAAAGTACAGTGATGACGAGCGCTTCCCACTTCTACCACAAAGTGCCGTCAGTATCATTCGTGAAGAATTAAATGAAGATGGTATTTTGACTTTAGACAATGGCGTTTACAAAGTCTGGTTTGCCCGCAATTACCCTTGCTATCAAAATAACTCTCTCCTACTCGACAATGCCCTAGCAACAATGGGAGCGGGTCTTCCTTCAGCCATGCTAGCCAAACTCATAAACCCTGATCGTAAAGTAATCAGTGTGTGTGGTGATGGTGGTTTTATGATGAATTCACAAGAGCTAGAAACCGCTGTTCGCTTAGATCTTGATATGGTCGTTATCATTCTAAATGATAGTGCCTATGGCATGATTAAGTGGAAACAAGAAGGTATGGGGTTCAATAATTTTGGACTCGATTATAATAATCCTGACTTCGTAAAATATGCTGAAAGTTATGGGGCAACAGGTCATCGCCCAACCAGCCACATTGAATTTAAAAAAATTCTCCAACAGGCTTTGGAATCAAAAGGTGTTCATCTCATTGATTTAGGAGTAGATTACTCATTAAACCACTCCATTCTCAATGAAGGTTTAAAAGAGAAAATCTGTATTTTATAAGGAACAATCATTTTGGCTGATATTAGACATTTCCCACTGATGATTGCTGGTCTCGATAAAACAAGTGAAAATCAACTAGACGTTACCTCTCCTTATAGTGGGCAGGTGATAGGTACGGTCGAGCAGGCTGATGAAGACGATATTGAGTTTGCTTTAACAACAGCGAATAAACTCTTTTCCAGTCGCCGAAACTGGTTATCTGTTTCGGACCGCTTAGCTATTCTTGAACGAGCTATTCAGCTCATGCAAAATCAAGCTGAAGAACTAGCTTATAACTCTGCTAATGAGGGCGGCAAACCCTTAATTGACTCTCGAGTAGAAATGGTTCGCTGTATTGATAGTATTCGTTTATGCTTTGATTCACTGCGTAGCGATACAGCAACACCTGTTCCAATGGGTGTTAATGCTGCCTCGCAACACCGTCTAACGGTAATGAAAAAAGAACCTATCGGTGTTGTTGTTGCAGTAAGTGCATTTAATCATCCACTTAACCTTATAGCCCATCAAGTTGGGCCCGCTATTGCTGCTGGTTGTCCTGTTATTGTTAAACCTGCAGATGACACCCCTTTATCTTGCCTTCGCCTAGTTGAAATATTTCACCAAGCAGGGTTACCTAAAGAGTGGTGCCAAGTTGTACTTCCACTTAATCACCAAATAGCTGAAAAATTAGTCACCGATCCTCGCGTGGCATTTTTTAGCTTTATTGGTAGCGCCAAAGTCGGTTGGCATTTACGTTCAAAATTAGCTCCAGGCACTCGCTGTGCACTTGAACATGGTGGTGTTGCCCCTGTGATCATGACTGAAAATGCAGACTTAGAAAAAGCGATCCCCGCACTGGCAAAAGGCGCTTTTTATCATGCAGGCCAAGTATGCGTCTCTGTTCAACGTATCTTTGTACATGAATCCATTGCCAGAGAAGTAGCTCGACAACTCAGCGCTGTTGCTAAAACAATGATTGTTGGCGATCCATTAGCTGAAGAAACAGAGGTTGGACCACTTATTAGAGTGGGGGAAATTATTCGTATTAAGTCGTGGGTGCAAGAAGCGATAGATATGGGAGCAGAATTACTCCAAGGTGGGCAGTCACTACTCAATAACTGCTTTGAGCCAACTGTGCTTTACAATCCAAACCCTAAAAGTAAGGTGTCACATTCTGAGGTATTTGGCCCAGTAGTCTGTATCTATCCATACAATGATTTAGACGAAGCAATTACTTCTGCCAATTCACTTGATGTTGCCTTCCAAGCATCGGTTTATAGTCAAGATATCGATCAAGCAATGTATATCTCTGATCAACTTGCAGCCTCTGCAGTGATGATCAATGAACACACTGCATTTCGTGTTGACTGGATGCCCTTTGCAGGCCTTAAACATTCAGGTTTAGGCACAGGAGGAGTTCCCTATACCTTTGAAGATATGCAAATCGATAAAATGATAGTCATTACATCGGTAGGCATTCAGTAACACCCTACTCTTCTGCAAGAATTTTAACCGGCTTAATGCTGGCAAATGTACATTGTTTATTCTTACTCCGAGTAGCATTCAACTATCTCACGCCTTAAAAAAGCGAACTCTAAACTGAAATGTACTGTCACAGAAGCTATAAAACAGATAGTATTCACTTAACTTAACGAACTTTCTATTTGTTTTGTTACTTAACTCAGAAATAGATAATAGGATCTGGATTACCATCAGGATCATTTCCAGCATAGCCATTCGTACCTGGATATCCATCGCTCATCATTATAACTGCACACGCATGTGGCGCAGCCATCGACGTGCCTGAGATAGTGTTTGTTTCACCATTTTTCCACAAAGAGAAGATATTGACTCCTGGCGCAGCGTAATCAACAGAACTCCCATAATTAGACCACGATGGCATATTGTCGTTGATATCGACCGCTGAAATAGTCCAAACATTTAAGCCATTTACACGTGCAGGTGAGTGATTGTTTGCATCATCACCTGAGTTTCCTGCAGCCAGAACAAAGAAAGCACCTGAAGCCTCTGTAGCTGCAACAACTGCTGCGTCTAAGGCTGTGCTCACACCGCCACCTAGACTCATATTGGCACAGTCACCCGGGCCAGCATTCGCAGCCACATGATCAATGCCGGCAATTACACCTGATATTGAACCTGAACCTCGACGATCCAATACTCGAACAGGAACAACCGTTGCATTAGGAGCCACACCAAGTGAGTCGATTCCATTATCAATAGCAGCAATTGTTCCAGCAACATGGGTACCATGACCATTCTGATCATTCTGATCGGCTACACCTTTAGAGGTAATGGCAGAAAAGCCACGTACTAAATCTACATTTAAATCAGGGTGGTCAAGATCAATACCTGAATCAATAATCCATGCTGTACGATCTGTACCATCTACTGAACCACCACCTACACGAGTTGTGCCATATGAAACGCGTTGAGGATCAGCCGTACCCGTATCACCACCAGGATCTTTAACTGGTTTACCTCTATTGATAGAGACAACACCATCGGGTGATAATGAATCAATATAAGAATCATGGCCAAAAGCAACATCAGCTGCTGCACAAGGCATATTAACGGCAAACCCTTTTATTGAATGTTTATAAATATGTCTAATGCTCGCACCACTTTGAGCGGCAAACGCTCGTGCTAAACCCGTAACATGCTCAGTTTCTAAATCATTAGAAAAACGAACAATACAGCGATTATGAACATTTGTAAGATTATCATCAGATACGTAAGTTGCTGGGGGTTCACCTGCAAATACAGTGCTAGATAAAATTGAGCCACTTAGAATAGTGAAGATGAATTTATTCATGAGAATTCTCCATAGGGAGTTATAGTTTTGATAATAACATTGTTTTTATTAATTACTATTATCGGCCTGCTCGCCTATTTCTAAAATAAAAATAATTAACGTGGTAATTATAATCACCCATAAAAAAGCCCCGCCCCACGCTAGTGAGATGAGGCTTAAATTAAATGTAGTGGTTCCACAGGCGCTTAAACCTAAGAAATCAATTAACCGCTATGGCAGTTTAGGACAATGTAAAAGCCTTGTTCTCAGCCTATGCTGATAGCACCTCTTTTAATGCCGCTGTAGCTAAAAGTACATTTTCTTTTCTTGCCGAATACCCCATCAAGCCTATACGCCAGACTTTGCCAGCCAAATTACCTAAGCCTGCACCAATTTCGAGGTTGTATTCATTCAGCAATGTTGAACGCACTGCCGCATCATCAACGCCGTCAGGAATCCACACCGTATTTAGTTGAGGTAAACGATCCTGTTCTTTTACGACAAATTTAATGCCCATTCCTTCTAAATTAGCTTTAAGTGTTTCATGGTTTTGTCTATGGCGATCCCATGTGTTTTCTAGACCTTCTTCCATCAGCATGACTAATGATTCATGTAAACCATACAAGGTATTAACGGGTGCAGTGTGGTGGTATGCTCGCTTCGCACCTTTACCCCAATACCCCATCACTAGATTCAAATCTAGGAACCAACTTGTGACCGGTGTTTTACGGTTAGTGAGTTTATGTATAGCCGCCTCACTAAAGCTAATTGGCGAAATACCCGGCGGTGCTGACAAACATTTTTGAGTGCCTGAATAAACAGCATCAATACCCCATTCATCCACGCGTAATTCCGTGCCGGCCAATGACGTCACAGTATCAACTATCGTCAAGCAACCGTGTTGATGTGCTAATGCACAAATTGCTTTTGCATCAGATTGGGCACCCGTAGATGTTTCCGCATGAACAAAAGCCACAATTTTAGTATCTGTGTTTTCTTTCAGCGCTTGCTCTACTTTTTCAACTGTAACCGCTTCACCCCATTTATCCTCAACGACAACCGCTTCACCACCAAATCGCGTGATGTTTTCTTTCATGCGGTTACCGAATACGCCATTAATACATACAATGACTTTATCGCCTGGCTCAACCAAGTTAGCAAAACATGTTTCCATTCCCGCCGATCCCGGGGCAGATACAGGCATCGTTAATTCATTTTCCGTTTTAAATGCGTACTTCAGCGCTTCCTTTGTTTGATCCATCATTTCAATAAAGAACGGATCAAGATGCCCAATTGTTGGGCGAGCCATTGCTTGTAAAACACGAGGATGAACATCAGATGGACCTGGCCCCATTAGGGTTCGAACAGGCGGATTAAATGATTGCATAATACTTCTTCTGGTTCTGAGAGAAAGAAGCTATTATAATAATACCCATGTTGATTACTCAAGTATTATTACAAGCGCTACCCAAACATCTTGTCATTCACGGTGATGAAATGACTCGTCCTTTTGAGTGTGACGGTCTAAGTATGTATCGACAAAAACCATTAGCTGTTGTCTTACCCGAAAATATTGACCAAGTTAAACAGGTCATCCAGCTCTGTAAAAAACACAACACTCCTGTTGTTACACGCGGCGCAGGAACAGGGCTCGCTGGCGGTGCTTTACCCTTAGAAAATAGTGTTGTTCTCGGCTTATCGAAACTCAACAAGGTTAAATCGATTGATCCTATCGCCCAAACAGCTGTTGTAGAACCCGGTGTACGCAATATCGCTATCAGCGAAGCTGTTGCACAATATGGTTTGTACTACGCGCCTGACCCTTCATCACAAATTGCGTGCACCATTGGCGGAAATGTCGCTGAAAACTCCGGCGGAGTTCATTGCCTCAAATATGGACTTACCGTTCACAATGTTTTCTCTATAAAAATGCTGACTATTGATGGTGAGGAGCTGACTCTCAGCCGTGATGATGATGGACTAGGCCTGTTAGCCCTTATGAATGGTTCTGAAGGTTTATTAGGCGTCATCACCGAAGTCACCGTCAAGCTTACTCCCAATCCTAAACTTGCCCAATTAGTCATGGCAGGGTTTGAACAGGTCAGCGATTGCGCTAATGCGATATCTAATATCATTGAAGCAGGCATTATCCCTGCAGGCTTAGAAATGATGGATAAATTTGCCATTAAAGCAGCCGAGGATTTTGCCCAAGCAGGTTATCCACGAGATGCTCAAGCCCTCCTCTTATGTGAACTTGATGGTGATGAAGATGATGTTCAACAGGAACTTGATGTCGTTTTACAGCTCTTATCAGGGGCATCAACATTAAAAGTATCTAAGAATGAGCAAGAACGCTTATCACTTTGGCAAGGACGTAAATCTGCTTTCCCTGCTGTCGGACGCTTATCACCCGACTACTACTGTATGGATGGCACCATTCCCAGACGCTATTTAGCTGATGTATTAGAAAAAATAAATAATTTGTCACAGCATTATAAACTTCGGGTCGCAAACGTCTTTCATGCTGGTGATGGTAATTTACATCCGCTTATTCTCTACGATGCCAATATTGAGGGTGAAATTGAAAGAACAGAAGCCTTCGGTACAGAGATTTTAAAACTCTGTGTTGATGTGGGCGGCAGTATTACGGGAGAGCATGGTGTCGGTATCGAAAAACTGAATGCCATGTGCCATCAGTTCACGCCGGCAGAAATTGAAATTTTTCATCAAATAAAAGCAGTGTTTGACCCAGCAGCATTACTTAACCCCGGCAAAGCCATTCCTACCTTGCATCGTTGTGCCGAGCTTGGCAGTATGCATGTTCATAACGGTGAGTTACCCCACCCTGAACTAGAGCGATTCTGAGCCTATGAATATCGAACAGATTCAGCAACAGGTTTTGCATGCCAAACAATTACACATTATCGGCAACAATAGTCAATTAAAATCAACACTGACCACAACCCTAGATATGTCAGTTTATACGGGCATTATCGACTACCATCCCGAAGAGCTGGTGATGACGGTAAAAGCAGGCACAAGAATTACCGAGATTGAAAGCATTCTCGCTCACAAAGGACAAGTATTACCCTTTTCAATTAAAGATAATATTAATGCGACCATTGGCGGTGCCTATTCTGTAGGCAGCCCGGAATTACGCGATGCCGTTCTAGGTGTGAGAATTATTGATGGACAAGGCCAAATTCTTAATTTTGGTGGTCAAGTAATGAAAAATGTTGCCGGTTATGATGTCTCACGCATGTTAGTCGGCTCAAGAGGCCGCTATGCCGTTATTTGTGAAATTAGTTTTCGTGTATTACCGCAAGCATATGCAAAGCCTTATCACCCACCTAAAGCACCTGACACCACTCCTAAATCAGACCTAAAAGATCGTCTCGAAAAAGGTTTAAAAGACGTATTTGATCCAAAGGGAATCTTTATTTAATGCAAACCAAACTGCCTGAACAGCTCATTAAAACACCACAAGGTAAAAAGGCAGATGATATTCTTAGATCGTGTGTTCACTGTGGGTTTTGTTTAGCCACTTGCCCTACCTATCAATTACTCGGCAACGAATTAGATTCTCCTCGCGGACGAATTTACCTCATTAAATCAGCTTTAGAAAATAATGAATTTAGCCAAAATAGTGTGCAACACCTTGATCGCTGCCTAACATGTCGAGCATGTGAAACGACCTGCCCTTCGGGAGTAGAGTTCGGGCAATTAATGAATATCGGGCGAGAATTAGTAGAACAAAAACGTCCGCTTTGGCAAAAAATGGCACGTACGAGCATTCGTAAACTATTAACTAGCCCCGTACTATTTAACCTTCTTAGTTCAGCATCTAAACATTCCTCTATTCAAACGCCTGCTATCATTCAACAAGGCCATAAAGGTCGAATCCTACTTCTAACAGGCTGTGTGCAACCGGCACTCACACCAAATACCAATCACGCCACTAAGAATGTCCTCGCCACATTGGGCTATGAGGTGGTGGAAACGGCCCAAAAAGAGTGTTGTGGCGCGGTTGATCAGCATACTTCGGCTCATGGCGATGCACTGATTAAAATTAAACATAACCTTGATCAATGGTCGACATTGCTGGAATCAGGCATAAGTACAATCATCTCCACCGCGAGTGGCTGTGGTGTAATGGTGAAAGACTACCCAACACTATTTGAGCCCGATGATACGTATTATCAAAAGGCAGTGTCAGTCGCCACCCAAACAAAAGACATCGCTGAGTTTTTATTAGATCAAGACCTATCGTCATTATCGACAGTAAACACAAAAATTTCATACCATGCGCCCTGTAGCTTACAACATGGTCAAAAGTTGCCTAATCTAGTAGAAGAATTATTGGGCAAATTAGGCTATGAACTGGCGCCAGTTACAAATGCTCACCTTTGCTGTGGTTCAGCTGGCACCTATTCTATTTTTCAGCCTAAAATATCAAAGCAACTAAGAAATAATAAGCTAGAACACCTAACTCAATCAGAGCCCGATTTAATTGTTACATCAAATATTGGCTGCCAAATACATCTGAAAAAAGGTACCGACATCCCCGTTAAGCACTGGATTGAACTACTGGATAATTAGACGTAATATTCAAAACAACAAAGTAACTAGATTTTTTCATCCCCGCCCCAAAAAAACCTGAATATAAAGCAAAGTAACCCCCATAAATAGCAAGCACTCACTTATCACTACAAACCTTGAATAAGCTAACCATATTTATTCAAACATAAATGGATCTGTCTTGTAGGCTGTTGAAATATTCAGGTGTATCGATGGTATTTTGAGCAGATCTGGGGAGTGAGAGCGTGAGCAGCTTTATGTGTTCCGTGGGTTTAGCTTGGGAGTTTAATCGCACTGCCCCAGCGCATTATTCATTTCATCAAAAGCAGCTTGGAGCTCTTCTAAACCTGCTCGCGCTGTGTTTAGATCGCCATTTTGATATGTGAGCAGTAACTCATGAGCAAGAATATGTATTTTTTTGTGAGCCTTGTTCAAACCATCCAGACATTCTGATTTAAAGAGTTGTTCCTGTTTGGCCCGCTTAATCCAATGGCCACAATGACAGTTCTTATGATCCATAATAGGCCAATACTCAATATCGCTTGGAGAGGTTTGTATATTAGACACAAAGTGATTTTGCCATTGCTCACTGGTTAGCCTAAATAATTCCAACTTATTTTCCTTGGCGGAACGCCCTTTATGTCCACTGACTAACCAATCTTTATTGGCCGTATATTCGACAAGCCAATGAGGTATTTCGCTCGCAGGCATAGGCTTAGCCACACCATAACCTTGCGCCTCTTCACAGCCCATTGTGAGTAGCAACAATCCATGCTCGGTGGTTTCGACACCTTCGGCAATAACACCACGATTAAAGGAATCAGCCAGCCCAATAACGCCATCAATAATGGCATAGTCACTAGGATCTTCTAACATGTCTCTAATAAATGTCTGGTCTATTTTGATGGTATCGGCAGGTAAGTTTCTCAAATGTGTCAGTGATGAATACCCCGTACCAAAATCATCGAGAGCAAAATGAATACCCAGCCCCTCTTGACAGGCTTTAACAATACGACTGACATCCTCAATATCGCCCAAGACGCTGCTCTCTAAAATCTCTATTTGTAACAACTTAGAATCTACGGAGGGATGCTTTGCTAACCCATCTTGGAGTTGATTATAAAAGCCTTCTGATAGCAAATGATGGGATGACACATTAATACTAACCTCAAGTTCTATGCCTGGCTGTTGCCATAGCTCAACCTGTGTTATTGCTTCATTTATCACCCAATTACCAATCCGAATTTCTAATTCTGTACCATCAATGAGTGGTAGGAAATCTAACGGTGGAATCACACCATTTTCGGGGTGAATCCATCTAATTAAGGCTTCCACACCAAATACCTCACCCGTAACCATGTTGACTTTGGGTTGGTAATACAAGCAAAAGTCGCCATTGACTAAGGCTCGCTCAATTTCACCTAAGCGATGATGTTTGTGAGCAGTTTCTTTATCTTGCTCTGCATTAAACAAATGGTATCGGTTTCGCCCTGCCTGTTTCGCTTCATACATAGCGTGATCAGCATGACGCAGTAACGTATCAGCATCATTATCATCTAAAGGATAGATGGTAATACCACTCGAGGCTGTCACATGATGTGAACTACCCTCAATAATAAACGGCTGGGAAAGCGACTGATGAATCCGCCCCATAGTTTGCTCACACTTCGCGTAAGATACGATATTACCCAATAAGAGGGCAAATTCATCACCACCTTGGCGTGATACGGTATCTTCCTCTCGAACACATGCTTTAATGCGAGCTGCTACTTCAATCAATAATTCATCACCCACATCGTGGCCAAAGTTATCGTTCACCGGCTTAAAGTCATCCAAGTCAAGGAAGCATACCGCTAATAGTGATTGAGTACGCTTACAGTGAGCGATGGCTTGTTGGAATCGATCGGAGAATAAGGCGCGATTTGGCAACCCCGTTAACACATCATAATGTGCCATTTGCTTTAGTTCATCTTGCTGCTGTTTACTGTGGGTGATATCTGTAAACACACCGACATAGTTGACAACATTATCGTGAGAATCGGTGAGTGAAGAGATGGTGAGT
>Ga0209494_1001024_pt1 | contig 12532 bp, 11 predicted proteins | sample EN1Hudseemescosm_FD_184628 | JGI IMG/M metagenome (GOLD analysis project Ga0209494, IMG submission 184628) | Methane-oxidizing microbial communities from mesocosms in the Hudson Canyon - EN1B Hudson Canyon (SPAdes) (version 2) | ecosystem: Environmental > Aquatic > Marine > Cold seeps | place... | reverse complement strand
CTACCTACAGCTTGAATTTGTAAAGTATTTCTAGCCTGAAGCGTTCAGACCTTCCTTGCATTAGTAAACTCATTTAAACTCGATAGTCTTGGTCAGGTGCTGGCTTTCCATTTGTTGTTTTCGCGAATAATCAAGGGACTCATGACCCGGAAGTGCTCGCTAGGGGAATAATTTGATTCGAGTTTTAGTAGTGGACGACCATGACCTCATTCGAGCGGGTATTACCCGTATGTTGCAGGATCATCCTGATATCGATGTGATCGGTGAAGCGGACAGTGGCGAGCAAGCAATAGAATCGACACGTCGCATGTTACCGGATGTGGTGTTGATGGATATGAAAATGCCGGGTATTGGTGGGATGGAAGCGACTCGGCGTATTTTACAAAGTGCAGACGGCGTAAAGGTTGTCATTGTGTCAGCGATGACAGAAAACTCTGCGGCTTCACGCATATTGCAAGAGGGCGCGGCGGCCTATGTATCCAAAAATAGTCATATCAGTGAGATAATCAATGCCATTAACAAAGTGCATCGTGGGCAGCGTTATGTAAGCTCCGACGTGGCACAAAGTATGGCGTTAGATGAGCAAAATTCTGGGCCATTCGACACTCTCTCTTCACGTGAAATGCAAATTGCGACCATGATTATCGAATGCCAAAAAGTGCAAGACATTTCCGATGCGCTTTGTTTGAGTCCTAAGACAGTTAATTCGTACCGGTATCGAATTTTTGAAAAGCTGGGTATTAGTAGTGACGTAGAATTAACACTGCATGCTGTTAAGCATGGTGTGCTTGAAGTCGATGGACCAAAGTAAGTCATCCAAGCCGCCTGCCAGCACATTTGATGCGACGAGTTTCTTAAAGAATCTGTCTCAGGCACCCGGCGTTTATCGAATGTTTGGTGCCGAGGCAAATATTCTATATGTCGGCAAGGCTAAGAATTTAAAAAAACGCGTAGCCTCTTATTTTTCAAAACAAAACCAAGCACTGAAAACTCGCTCGCTTGTCTCGAAAATCGCAGAAATAGAGGTGACCATAACCGGTAGTGAAACCGAAGCGCTGATTCTAGAACAGAATCTAATTAAAAGCTTAAAACCGCCATACAACATTTTGTTGCGTGATGATAAATCTTACCCTTACGTATATTTAGCGAATGACAAAGCGTTTCCCTCGCTTAGCTTAAAACGCGTGCGAAAAAAAGGAAAAGTAGGGCAGTATTTTGGACCGTTCCCCAGTGCACAATCGGTAAAAGAAAGTCTTTCTTTATTAGAGAAGATTTTCAAAGTTCGGCAGTGTGAAGAAAGTTTCTATAAAAATCGCACCAGACCCTGTTTGCAGTATCAAATTAAACGCTGTAAAGCGCCCTGCGTCGGCCTAGTGTCACAGGAAGAGTATCAAAAAGATGTCGATCATGTTGTGCTATTTTTGCAGGGTAAAAATCCCGAGCTGATTCGAGGGTTAATCGCCGATATGGAAGTGGCTTCGCAAGCGCTGGCTTTTGAGAAGGCGGCGGAATTACGTGATCAGATAAAGCATTTGCGGCACGTACAAGAGAGTCAGAGCGTTGAGTTCGGTGATTTAGATGCAGATGTGGTTGCAATGAGTGAAGGGCCAGGGATTGGTGTTTTCTCTATGGTTTTTGTACGTAAAGGGCGTATTCTAGGGCACAAAAATTATTTCCCAAAACTGCCGTTGGAGCTTGACGCGAGCGAGCGTTTAACGGCTTTTGTCGAGCAATACTACATAGGGCATGGCGGTACGCAAGATTTTCCAGCTGAAGTTATTTTACCGGAAGAAATGCTAGACGATGGGCTGCTGAGCGAGGCGCTGTATGAACTTGAGGGCAAGCGTATACGGTTTGCAACGAAGGTAAAGACGGTTAGAGCGCAATGGCAGAAGTTAGCGAAGACGAATGCCGACAATGCGTTAAAAACCTACCTTACGAATAAGGAAAATATTTTTCACCGTGCGGATGCGCTGCGCAGTATTTTAGGGTTTTCAGACGTACCGAAGCGCATAGAGTGTTTCGACATAAGTCATAGTTCGGGTGAGAAAACCGTTGCTTCATGTGTTGTTTTTAATGACCAAGGCCCATTAAAATCAGATTATCGTACGTTCAATATTGAAGGTATAACTGGTGGTGACGATTACGCCGCTATGCGTCAAGTATTGCAACGACGGTATAGAAATTTAAAGTCAGCGCCCGAAAAACGTCCAGATGTTGTGATCATAGATGGAGGCAAAGGCCAATTAAGTATGGCGCGGGCGGTGTTGGAAGAGTTAGACCTGCAAGATTTGTATTTACTTGGGGTGGCAAAAGGCGTTACACGAAAACCTGGGTTTGAAACCTTATTGATTCCAGATGGGCAGAGCGGGTTTAACACGTTACAATGCGGATCTGATGACCCGGGTTTACACTTAATTCAACAAATTCGCGACGAAGCGCATCGTTTTGCAATTACGGGTCATCGAAAGCGTCGAGACAAAAGCCGCAGACAATCTTTGCTTGAGGGCATAGAAGGTGTAGGTCCTACGAGGCGGCGTGCGTTAATAAAATATTTTGGCAGTGTACAGGGCATTAAAACCGCCTCTGTAGATGAAATCGCTAAGGTCGGTGGTATTAGCCTGGTTTTAGCTGAACACATATACCTCAGTCTGCATGATGGTTGAGCCCATTGCGCCTGAGTTAGAGCATTAAGATGAATTTACCGAACATTCTTACCCTGTCCCGAATTCTCATGATTCCTGTTTTTGTTTTGGTATTTTATCTGCCAGTGGAATGGAATTATTATGCCTGTGCCGCGGTTTTTTGGGTTGCCTGCGTAACCGACTGGTTTGACGGCTATCTCGCGAGAAAGTGGGACCAAATGACACCATTTGGTGCGTTTCTAGACCCGGTAGCAGATAAGTTAATGGTGACTATATCATTGGCGGTGGTGATTGAAGAATACAGCGTGTGGTGGATAACGATCCCCGCCATTATTATTGTCGGCCGCGAAATAGTCGTATCGGCATTGCGTGAATGGATGGCGCAAAAAGGCAAGCAAGAATCTGTCAAAGTTGGCAACATAGGTAAAGTGAAGACGATGGCGCAAATGAGCGCTATTTTCTTCCTACTGGTTGGGGCAAAAATTGACGTTTCTTTCTGGTTTGGTTACGGATTGATCGTTTTTGCGGCCGCGCTTACCCTCTGGTCAATGGTACAATATTTGGCTGCATCATGGGGTGCGCTTTTTACAGATGAATAAAATAGACTAATCTCTATTTCCTTGCTTGACTCCTGCAGCTTATTCGTTAATATATGCGCCTCTTTTGGGCACGAGCAGTCAACGCGCCGACTTGTGCCAACAAGCAAAAGAGCAAAGGTTTTATGCGGGAATAGCTCAGCTGGTAGAGCACGACCTTGCCAAGGTCGGGGTCGCGAGTTCGAATCTCGTTTCCCGCTCCAATTTCAGAAAGCCTCGGTAGTACCGAGGTTTTTTGTTAGAGGTTGCAAGTGTACGAACACAGCGCTGTTCGGTGTTGATAAAGCACTTAGATACCTTACAAGAAAAGGCGCGATAGCAAAGCGGTTATGCACTGGATTGCAAATCCACGTAGGCCGGTTCGACTCCGGCTCGCGCCTCCACTTACTCGCTCTGCGAGCACTCCTGCCGGGGTGGTGAAATTGGTAGACACAGCAGACTTAAAATCTGCCGATCGCAAGATCGTGCCGGTTCGATTCCGGCCCTCGGCACCATTTTTTAATATAATCACACCTAGTAAATGCTTGTACCGTCATACCCTTGAGCACGTTTGATTAGTGCGCCTCGTTTTATGTGTTAACCAGCAGCTGTTTCTATAAGAGTAACCGACTGAAATCGCTTGCTTTAAAGCCCTGAAGTGCTTGAATAATCTACATACTATTCTATGGTAATGTTACGTGACTCTTTATTGCTGTTCGGGTGGTAGAGACGCGGGATAAGAACTTAAAACAGGGTTTCTTTATACAATTTACGTAAAGAGGAAGTTGAAATGGCGAGTGAAAGTGGTAAAACAACGGCGATCATTGTTTGGGTACTGACAATTTTCTTTTCTTTCATACCTGGCTTGATCTTTTATTTAGTGAAAAAAGACGATGCATTTGTCTTAGGGCACGCCAAAGAAGCGCTTAATTGGTCTATCACGGCAATCATTGCCTATGTGGTGATATCTATCGTGGCCAGTTTCATTGGGTTTGTCGCATATTTGGGCACGGTGGTATGGTTATGTACGCTTGCCTTTTGTGTTCTTGGTGCGATCAGCGCATCAAAAGAACAGTCTTATGAAACACCGTTTGGGCTTCGTTTAATCTAAAGGAAGATAACCTTTCATTAAGAATAGCGTTAGGGACTCAGAATCAGGTTTCTAGCGCTTTCGTTCTGCTTACGTTGATGACATGGCCAAAAGTTTCAAATAACGGGACGCATGTTGAGTGCCCCTTCTTGAAACACCGACCATATCATCTCATAAAAATTTGGATGTTTTGTCTATGAAATATGCGTTATGTATTACTAGTCTTCTGCTTGCAATAGCGCCTGCGTATGGTCAACTTGCCGATAAAGCGGGTATCAGTGGCGAGGTGTCAGTGAACATTGGCGCGCTCTCTTCAGAATCGAGTTTCAATACGGACACGGATGAAACTATTACGGATAATACGCAAAGCCCATCAAGTGATAGTCGCGCACTCGGCGTGCCTTTAGGCAACATCGCTTATACTTTCGGTGATCAGCTTGATAAACAGGTGTTTTTCGGGACCTCAAGAGAAGACATTGCCGTTGGAACCTTGGCATTGGAGTTGGGTTATAAACAAAAATTAGCAAATGAAACGGTCATATCTGCCTCTGTATTGCCGACAGTCCTTTCGAAAGAGACATGGACGGATCCCTTCTTAGAAGGTGCGGCACGACAAACCACTGACGAAGCGGGACTCGCTTACCGTTTACAATTCTCAAATATTGCAGGGTCTAAGTTTAGCCTTGAAACAGGCGTCGGTTCATCCGAAGTAGATGACGAAAATTCTGGATTTGCAGCCGGGTTAACGACAAGCGAACAAGAACTTTTAGAACGGGATAGCACGACTTATTACCTTCGCGGCTCCTACATGCTGCCACTCAGTAGGACTTCATTTTTACAGCCTTCCATACGTTATTTTGGTGTGGATGCCGATGGTCATTCGAATTCTTCACAGTCAATTAGAGCGGAACTTTCTTATTTTTACGTCATGGGTCAGCATAACTTAGCCTTGACCGCCGCATTGCGGAGTCGCTCATTTGACGAGGAAAATCCAATCTATGGCAAGAAACGAGATGATGATGCTGTGAATCTCTTTGCAGCATACGAATATGAAGACTTTATGGGGTGGAAGGATTGGGCGTTTCTCTCATTTGTGAGTTTCGATAACAGTGATTCCGACGTTGATTTTTATGATACAAAATCAACCATCGTTGCCTTAGGCCTTGGTTACAAATTTTAAACCGTTCTGGGCTTATTTAAAAAACATAAGGCCTTGTTGCGTCTATTATTGTCACAATAGCTGAGAGCGAAGGACTAGCCTTTACCTCGGACTTTGTTTTCTACTGAGTGATGTGTCGGTTAGTTTCAATGTACCTTGTCTAGGGCGGAAATGTTAATGGTGCACTAAGGCTAAGCGGTATTGACGCGCTGTTAGATGACGCCAATTAATAGACGACACGTCAACCCCAGCCACTCGTGCAAGCGTTGGGACGTGATAACAGAAACCATTGCCTTTGCACAAAAAAAACAGCGGTCCAGCCGCTGTTTTTTCCTAGCTATTTCGTTAGCAGCGCTATTTTACTTGCGCTAAGTACTTATCGAGCCGATCTTTATTCGTGACAAACTTCGATGAAAGCGTTCCAGCATTCTTCTTTATATCGGCTAGGTTAGTTGGTTTACCGGCTACGATAACACCGACCATAGCGAGCGCCGTGTGGGGCGTGCATTTGTATACATACACACCTTCTTTATCGACTGTGACCGACACTTTTTTGTTCATTTCGCCTTTCCACATCGTTGCACCTGCTGGCACTAAACCGGTGACCGACTCGGAGTTGTGCATTTGATCCGTTGGCAAAAAATGTACCGTATCACCCACCGCAACGTTGATTACGCCGGGTTCAAACACCATGGAGCCATCTTTACCTCCGTTTTTCATTTCAACGTTGTGATCTGCCGCGACTACATTAAAGGTCGACAGTACTAGGCAGCAACCGGTGAGAAAAATTTTCAAATTCATTTTTAGCTCCTTAATGATAATAATAATTATTAACATTAACAAAATAATAAAAAGGTAGCACAATTACTACTCTTTTTTTACGTCAAAAGTTGATTTTTAGCTCTTTATCTTAATGAAAATTCTTTGATCAGGGTTTCGTGGCGTAATTGCGTATTGTTGAAATAATTGGGTCGATGAAGTGAATCAGGGTTGCTGTCTGCGCGGATAAACATGGTTTTTTCGGTAACGCAGATATTCTTTAATATAAGTGTTGAAATACCGATCGAGGTAATGCAAGGCGCCTGCATAGTTACCTTTAAACCGTGCATGATGAAAATCATGGTAAACGGGGCCATCATATAACGGCAAAAAACGTAAGGGGTTCCAAGGAAAGTCATAGCCTGCGTGGCCATCAGCAGCTTCTATATTCCGAATGATAATCCATACGTAAAGTACGTACAGATGGCATCCCACAAGCAGTGGACCAACGATGGCTAAGGAGGCCGTCAGCACAAATTCTAGCCAATGAAAATAGTTGCCATCTAACGCACTGGTATTGCGTATCCGATGATGCACTGAATGCACATTCCGCAGCATCCATTTGTTTTCATGCATCCAACGATGCATGAGGTAATACAAAAAATCATCTAGCAGTAAAAAGAAAATAATCTGCAAAACCCAGACGTACCAGGGCGGGATTTCGCCTGCATGAATGGAACTTAAACGGAGCAATGGCCAAGCGAGCACAAGTATGACCAACATCACGCATGAATTGATGGTAATACGCGCCAGATTGGGAAAGAAGTACTCGCGCACCTGAAATGGTTTTTGCTGAATCTTATAGGGTTTTGCCCAGATTGGATCGATCGCAGCAAGGAGTGTCCAAGGTAGGGCGACCACTAAAAACGCGCCGACACTCAATATCAGCGTCATGACTGGAAACTGAAAAAACATTGGGTCTTCATAAAAGCCCAACATGGCCTCAAAGTACTCTTTCATCTTGGCGCGATGCCTCTATGCGTTATGTTTTCTTATTGTTTTGCTCTGGTCCGTTTTACGTTCGGATGCCTTGTTCAATGATTGCACATCATCTCGGCATTGTCCCGGATGAAATATGTGGCACGCAGTAAATTCGCAAGCTTTTAAATGTGACTACCCTCGAATTCATGGCGGTTATAGGTCATTCACCGGTTATCGATCATCACTCTATTTTTCGGTATTACACCTTTATTCCATCCATGGAAACCCGGGTAATTACGTTGGATATTGTCTCGATGACGACGGATTAATCACTGCGATGCGCTCCAGTTGCATGTTGTCACAGGCGCAATTTGAGCCTGCTCCACGCACTAAATAATGACGTTAATACAGGTCCAAAACGGCGGCTTAGAAATGAGTGAAAATTCGCACCATGAAGCTGCAAAGCATTATTTTATGCACTAGCTTCGTCCAATATGAAAACCATTAAAGTCACAATATAAAATACTATATATATGATTTATATGGAATTTTGTCACTTGGCATTTTACCTGCAACATCACCTTCAAACTGGTTAATACAGGTTACTACAGGTCGATATGTCTAAACAATCTCACTCCAGCCGCAAAATTTTGCCTATCCCGCTGTTTCAGCAGGCCAAAGATGAAATTAAAAGGAAAATTCTAGATGGTACGTTTGTTGCGCATGACAAACTGCCAAGTGAACGAGAGCTTACGGCGCAATTCAAAATGAGCCGGGTCACGATCAGACAAGCGCTTGGAGAACTTCAGCGCGAAGGCTTAATCTTCAAGATAAACGGCAAAGGCACCTTCGTTTCTAAACCGAAAGCGAGCTTTGATGTGTCGACTTTAAAGGGCTTCGGTGAAACGGCTAATAGCCTGGGTCAAGAATCGTTCTCGAAACTTATCTCAGTTTCATACCATGACGATCAAGCGCTAGTAAACGAAAAATTGGGTCTTGCTGCCAAAGAGACGGTCGTTCGCATACAGCGATTACGTTATCTAAATCGAGAACCTTTGGCGTTTGATATTACCTATGCACCGAATGACATCGGTCAGCGCTTAGCCGCTGCGGATCTTGAACGTCGAGACATTTTCAAAGTGCTGGAAAACGATTGCCGACTGCATATCGAGGCGGCAGAGGTGGGTATAGAAGCACTACTGTGCACGAGCAACTTAGCTGAGCAGCTGCAAGTAGAGGAGGCCAGCGCAATTATGCATATAGAGCGCACCATCTTAGATGATACCCAGAGACCGCTTCTATACGAGAATCTGTATTACCGAGGCGATAATTTTAAATTTGGTATGAACGTCTCGCGTGCTCACTTATCCGGATAAGTCGACGCGATTACATTAAATCAATGATATTGAGTGGTTATACCTATGCGTTCTGAATACAAGGTTTCTGAGCCAAAAGGATCAATAAACATTACTGATCTAGGCATGGTATTTAAGTCTAGAGACGTGACAAACGTGGCGTTGCAAACCACCAATCTAAGCATCAGTCCAGGTGAATTTGTCTGTATTTTAGGACCCTCTGGTTGCGGTAAATCTACACTTTTAAATGTCATTGCAGGTTTCCTGAAAGCCTCTGAAGGTCAGGCATTACTGGATGGTGAATTAATCCAGGAACCTGGACCCGAGCGCAGTATGGTGTTTCAACACCACTCGTTATTACCCTGGAAAACAGTGGGTGAGAACATTGAAATGGGGCCGCGATTAACTGGCGATTTAGAGGTCGAGCAAACCGTCAGTTATTTTCTCGATATGGTGGGCCTTAGTGCCTATCGGGATCACTATCCTGAGCAACTATCTGGTGGTATGCAGCAACGCGTTGGCATCGCACGAGCCCTAGCTACCAACCCCCGTGTGTTACTGATGGACGAGCCCTTTGGGGCGCTGGATTATCAAACACGCTTGGTGATGCAAGAAAACCTACTAAGTTTGTGGGACGAATTCAAATCTACCGTTGTGTTTATTACGCATGATGTGGATGAAGCAATTTTTCTCTCCGATAGAATTCTTGTGATGAGCTCAGCGCCAGGTTGCATCATCAGAGATATCAAAAACCCACTCAAGCGACCTCGAGACCAGTTGATTTCTTCAGATCCAATTTTCATCAAGTTGAAACGAGAATGTTTAGAACTGATTCGAGCACAAAGCATGACTAAATTGAACATCAAAGCAGATCATCAAAGACCGGAGATTAAACCGTGAACAAGCAATTCAACCCCGATCTAGAGAAGCAATTGGTAGCGAATATTAATGAAGCGGAATGGATTGAATTGACCAAAGAAATGGTGGCGATTGGTCAGCCTAATTCAACGAATCCACTCGATCCTGATATCCCGGCCGGTGAGGAGGAAGCCATTGCGCTCTTTGTGGCCGGGAAATTAGAGTCGATGGGGTTCGTGGTGAATAAGTATTGTTCCCAAACTAAACGTCCAAATGTAGTGGGTTTGTTAAAAGGCGAGGGGGGCGGCCCGTCGCTGATGATTAATGACCATCTCGATACGTATCCAGCGGTTGAAACCGAGCGCTGGGATAAGTGTGATGGAAACCCGTTTAAGGCAACCCAGCATGGTGACTGGATATATGGACGTGGGACTTCCGACACACGCGCCAATCTCGCCGCTTCCTTACTTGCTGTGAAATCAGTTATCGATAGTGGTGTGAAGTTGAAAGGCGATTTGGTTTGCTGTTACACGGTCGATGAAGAGAAAGATGGCCTGCATGGCTCCATATTCATTACGAAAGAAATGGGCATCACCACCGACTACTCAATTACCGTTGAACCCACCGCTTGGGGGAAAGAGCAAGACGACTGGGGCCTAAATTTGTCCGTTGCTAATTCAGGGCATTGCCTAATTTCGGTTACTTTGCGGGGCATAAAATCACATATATGGCGGCCGGATACTGGAAAAAATGCAATCACTATGGCGTCGGAGGTGATTCCCGAAATAAACAGAATGGCGTTTAAACATATACCTTCTGAATTTCCTGGCCATACCCCGCCTTGTGCCTGTGTTGTGCGTATTGCAGGGGGGCTGCCTGGTGAGATGCAATTCACACCTGACGCATGTGAACTGTCATTAGCCGTTGTTGGCATGCTGCCGGGGATGAGCCTCGATGGCATTATTGAGGACATTGTATCGGTCGTTACTGAGGTAACGGGTGGCGTTCAAGGCGAAGATTTCGATATATCTCAAATTCCGGGCTCTTTGTTTGTAGAAGGAACAGAGCCCGTTCCTTTCGACGAAGAACCGAATCGCTCGCTTCGCGAGGCCTACCAAAAAATACTGGGTTGCGAGCCGATTCCAAATCGAAAAAATGCGTTTAACGACACCATCCGTTTCCGCGAAGCGGGCATTAATGCCGTAACGTTTGGGCCCGGTGAAGACGGCTGGGCGCCAATAAATGAATGTATTTCTGTTAAAAAATCAGTTGCGGCGATGAAAATCATTGCGCTGGCGATACCGAATATTTTGGGTACATCAGCGTAGCCAAGAATCGATAGCTGATGATCAAGGGCCTCGGTGACTGGGTACGAATCGCTGCGAAAATTATCACAGGAGAGTAGTTTGAACAATCTTGCCGAAAACAAAACCACGGTATTGGATAAGCCGACTAATGCTTTTTTAGCGTCTTTATATCCGTTTATGAAAAAGCAAATTGATAACAAACGGCATCTGTCGGTGATGACGATTTTATTCCTGTTTTTTGCTTGGTGGTTTGTAACGTTCATTGGCTGGGCAAACCCATTATTTTTGCCCTCTCCCAGCGCTGTAACGCAAAGCTTTGTGGACGTTGCCGTAGACGGTTATCAAGGTTCAACATTGCTGGAGCATGTTGGAACCAGCCTATATCGCATTTTAACCGCTTTCTTCTTTGCCTGTTTGGTGGGCATACCACTTGGTATTTTAATGGGAATTTCTCATTCCTTTCATCAGGTATTCAACCCGATTATTGAGTTCTACCGCCCATTGCCGCCACTTGGTCTTTATACACTTTTGGTGATGTGGCTTGGCATTGGTGAATCCTCGAAATTAGCACTGCTATTTTTGTCTGGTTTGCCGGGGATCATTATCGCAACCATTCAAGCCGTTTCGGACATAAATCCGAATTATGTACGGGCCGCAAGATCGGTAGGTGCCAAACGCTGGGATTTGATACGTGAGGTTTACCTGCCAGGTGCAGGCCCCACCATCTTGACCGGTATGCGAATTTCTCTGGGGTTCATTTATACGGTGCTGGTGGCTGCAGAGATCGTTGCAGCCACAGCAGGCATTGGCTGGATGATTTGGGATGCTGCAAAATTTTTATTGAGCGATGTAGTGATTATGGGACTAATCGTGCTCGGTGTGACCGGTATGTTACTGGACCTCACACTTAAACTATTTGGGAAAATCGTAATGCCATGGACGGCAGTAAGAAAAATGTAAAACCACGCAATTGTAAATATTTAGGAGTCAACTATGAAAATCATGCGAAAAGCACTTTCAGCTTCCCTGTTGTTCGCCTTGAGCACTTCAATAGCACAAGCTGAAGTTCCCGAGGAAGTAACAGTGGGTTATCTCAATCTTGTAAACGCGCAGTTGGTTACCAAGTCATTGGGGTTAGTGCAAAAAGAAATGCCGGGTGTAAAAATCAACTATATCAAGGTTGGTGGCGGTGGGGATATGTTGAGAGCCATTGCGGGCGACCAGATCGATTTTGGTGGCCTGGGTAATCCGCCTACCGCGATTGGTGTAACGCGCGACCTGCCAATTACGGGTATTATGGTGCTTAACATGCTCGATTATGTTGAGGCGATGGCGGTTCGAACATCGGCTAACATCAAAAAGCTGGAGGATTTAAAAGGCAAGACCATAGCCGCACCGTTTGGATCTACGACACATTATCTGCTCCTCAATGCGCTCGCCGATGAGGGGATTGATCCAGCCTCAATGAAAATCATAGATCTGCGGCCAAACGACATCGCATTGGCATGGTCACGCGGTGATATCGATGCAGCTTGGTTTTGGGAACCAGCGCTCGGTAAAGTGCTCAAGGACGACGGAAATCTTTTCATGACTTCCGGTATTATGGCCTCTCGCGGCTACCCAACCTGGGACGTAGGCGTCGTCATGGACAGGTTTGCAGAGAAATACCCTGACTATGTTGAAAAATTCGTTCGCGCAGAATGTAAAGGTATTGATTACTGGCTTAACAACCCAGCCGATACGGCGAAGATTATTGCGAAAGAATTGGAGCTATCGCTTGAGGATGCAACGCGCATGATGAAA
>Ga0209494_1001012_pt1 | contig 12588 bp, 14 predicted proteins | sample EN1Hudseemescosm_FD_184628 | JGI IMG/M metagenome (GOLD analysis project Ga0209494, IMG submission 184628) | Methane-oxidizing microbial communities from mesocosms in the Hudson Canyon - EN1B Hudson Canyon (SPAdes) (version 2) | ecosystem: Environmental > Aquatic > Marine > Cold seeps | place... | reverse complement strand
TCGGTTTAAGCTTTACTGCTTGGCTCACCTTCCGTTTTTTCCCAGGATCTGAACGCAGTGGTATCCCACAAGTAAAAACAGCTCTAGAAATCACAGGAAATTTAGCCGATAGAAATAGGCTTATCTCGCTTAGAATTGCTTTTGGAAAAATGCTACTACCAATTATGGGGCTTTTATCGGGTGCATCCGTAGGTTTTGGTGGCCCTGCGGTTCATGTGGGCGCCTCATTTATGGCTTCTTTAGGAAAAGCCGTTAAATTCCCATCTCATTACATGGAGCGGGGTCTTATTCTAGCAGGTAGTGCTGCTGGCTTTGCTGCGATGTTTAGCGCGCCACTAGCCGGTATTATTTTTGCTATTGAAGAAATGGGACGTGCGCTTGAAGAAAAAATTAGTAGCCTGGTTTTAACTGCAATTATCTTCTCAGGTGTAACAGCTTACGCACTATTAAATAATTATATATTTTTTAATGATAAGTCCTTTATTATGCCTTGGGGAATGACCTGGCTTGCTATTCCCTTATGTGGCATTACTGGCGGTTTTTTAGGCGGGCTTTTTAGTAAAATAATTATTCGTGGAGGGCGTTTTCTAAAGAAAACAGGGATTTCTATTATAGTCATCGCTTTTGCCTCTGGAGGCGCTATTGCTATTCTTGGCTTTTATTCTGATGGTGATTCTTTTGGGACTGGATACTCTCAAGCCACAGAAATTTTAACTAACAGTGCTCCAATGGATCCATGGTTTCCCGTTTATAAAATGCTCGCGTCTTGTGCAACTTTTTTTAGCGGTATTCCTAGTGGTATTTTTGTACCTTCAATTGCAACAGGTGCGGGATTTGGCGTAAATTTAGCCCACTGGTTCCCTATTGCCCCCGCTTCTGCAATGGTCTTATTAACCATGACAGCCTATTTTTCAGGCATGCTGCAATCTCCTCTTACCTCTTTTGTTATTGTGATGGAGATGACGGGTAGCCACGAAATTCTAATCCCATTAATGGCAACAGCCTTTTTCGCAACCGGCACCTCTAAATTAATAAACCCCACCCCACTATACCGAGCACTATGTAACTCCTATATCCCCCCAAAAAAGCCGATTAAAACAGACAATGAAGAATAAATACCTATTCAGTGGTTTATTGCTGACTAGCCTGATATTAGCAGCATTAGTTTTATCGCCAATGGATTTACCTGCACCTGATGTAACCTTTAAAACCATTTATGGTGAAAAAATTGAATTAAAAAAATTAAAGGGAAAACCTGTCATTGTTACTTTTTGGGCGACAGATTGTGCAAGCTGTATTAAAGAAATCTCCCATTTAATTGATTTATACAAGGAATTTCATCCTCAAGGCTTAGAGATAATTGCAGTAGCAATGTATTACGATCCCCCTAACCATGTTGTCAATATGTCTAAAGCCAAACAAATACCTTATGAAATTGCCTTAGATTTAACTGCTCAGCATGCTTTTGCTTTTAATCAAGTTGAACTAATACCCGCAACATTTTTAATATCGCCTAAGGGAAATATTATTATGCAAAACACAGGCTTATTTGATATGCCTGATATGAAACAACAAATAGAAAATTTAATTACAGGATAACACTATGCTTTGGTTAAAAGCCTTACATCTTATTTTTATGGTGACTTGGTTTGCAGGATTATTTTATTTACCACGACTTTTTGTTTATCACGCAATGAGTGATGATGAAATAAGCAATGAACGCTTCAAGGTAATGGAACGCAAGCTTTTCTACGGCATTATGACTCCAGGAATGATTATCACCTTCATTTTTGGTATTTGGATGCTAACTGACTACGCATGGGAGCTTTATTCTGCAACAGGATGGTTACATGCAAAATTAACATTATTAGCAATATCACTTGTTTATCATGCTTATTGTGGAAAATGCTTACTAGACTTCAAACATGATAGAAATCAACGTTCTCACGTCTTTTATAGATGGATGAATGAAGTACCTGTACTGTTTTTAGTAGGCATAATTATATTAGCGGTTGTGAAGCCTTTTTAAATAACCAACAAAAATACTTGGTTTATGTGACTTTATCACTGTATTCTAATTTACCTTCCCCTAATATAGATCCTGAACTAATTATTCTTTCCCAAGAATATTGGTCATTTTTCTTATATTAACGAGGTGATTCAAATGATAGATTTTATGCTAAGTATCTTTTCTTCAATGTTGAGCATGGATATGCGAGACCACCACGACATCCCTTTTGCTTTACCATTACTGATGGCCTGCTTTGTTGGGGGACTAATAGGATTTACTATTATTCGTTTTATTGGCAATGAACAAAAACAACAATACGCTCAAGACGCTACGGCTAAAATCACCGATGCAGAATAAGCAATGATTCGATTTTTCATATAAACAGCTATATTCCTCATAAATACAGCTGTTTATATGAAAAGACTTCTAAACTTACTTTTCTTTTATTAATTGTTGAAGTGCTGTTTTATCTAAAATAGTGACTGTCCCACGATTAAGTTTTACCAAGCCTTTTGCTTCAAACTGTTTTAAGTTTCTAGAAATGACCTCACGTGCAGAGCCCATTTTGCTCGCCATTTCTTGATGCGTTAATTGTATAACTTCTTTATCGTAATTTAACAATTCTTTAGCTAATCGCCATTGAATACCTTCAAAGACAATTTCCCCCAAACGCCCTATTACATTAGATAATCGAGCAGAAAAGTTCTTAAATACAAACTCTCTAAAAAAAGCAGATTGCTCTAAACATCGATAAAAGGCATGTGAAGAAATAACAAAAGCCGAAGTATCTTCTTCTGTATAGGCTTCAGCTGGATATTCATCTCCGCTTAATAGACAGGAAGTTGTTAACACACAAGAATCACCAGGGCGCACTTGATACAACAACATTTCTCGCCCATTCTCAGATAATAACTGAGCTTTTACAGACCCACTCAACAATAATAAATAATTTTCACACTGACCTCCAGATGCAAATACTTGCTGACCAGCAGGAATATTCACTAAAGTAGCGCTCTCCATCAGGCTTACCATCTTTGACTCACCACACTGTACAAATTCTGGAAAACACGATTCCCATAGCGCTTGATGCTTAAGCATTGATTTACTCAGTTATTTTTATTGATTAAGCACTCTATGCGCTATCCAATTTATTGTAAAGAAAAAAACAACCAACAAGTTCAGGACGATGAAACTAAAACGAATAAAACGGTTGTATTGCACTAAGACCCCATAGTTCTCCATCAACACTTTTCAGCAATATGATATTCTAGGCTTATTTACAGCCACCCTTAGTAGAGTATCATCAATAAATGAGTAAAAATCGCCCTGTTGTTCTCTCTTTTTCTGGCCATGACCCTAGTGGCGGAGCTGGTGTACAAGCTGATATAGAAACCTTTATTAGCCACCAATGTCATGCCTGTAGTGTTATTACTGCTTTAACTGAACAAGATAGTCGCAATGTTAAAAAGCTAATCCCACAAAAACCTCAAGATATTATTGATCAGGCACATACTGTTTTAAATGACTTTCAGGTGAGTGCAATCAAAATTGGTTTGATAGGAGATCATAAAACTGCTGAGGCAATTCAGTCTATATTATTAGAATACAATCATATCCCTGTAATATTAGATCCAGTACTAGCAGCAGGTGGTGGCACACCTTTATCAAATGAGCAGTTAATCAATAGTATTATTGATAAATTACTGCCTTGCACCACGATATTAACGCCCAATAGTGAAGAAGCCAGAATATTAGCCCAACAAAGTGATTTATCTTCCTGTGGAGAAGCTTTATTGGCCAAAGGCTGTGACTCTGTATTAATTACAGGTACCCATGAACAATCAAAAACAGTAGACAATCAATTTTTTCAACAAAATGGAAAAGTAGAAACCTTTAGCTGGAATAGATTAGATCATGAATACCATGGTTCAGGATGTACCCTTGCCAGTGCAATAGCCGCATTAATTGCACATGGTTTAGACCCCTTTACAGCAGTTTCAGAAGCACAAGATTACACCTGGAATAGCTTAGATAACGCTTATCACCCAGGTCAAGGCCAATTTAACCCTAATCGTTTATTTTGGATGGAGGATAATCAATGATATTTCCAAACACAGGTCTTTATGCCATCACTCAAACAGAAGATAAATCAGCTGAGCGTATTATTGAAGATGTTTCAGCTGCTCTTAAAGGCGGCATTAGTATCCTTCAATATAGAGATAAAACCTCAACAGATAAAGTTTATTTAGCCAAACAGCTATTAAAGCTATGTCGACAATATCATGTTCCTTTATTAATTAATGATGATGCTTTATTAGCCTCACAAATTGGAGCAGATGGCGTACATATTGGTAAAGATGATGGAGACCTTGCAGAAGCAAGAAAGATACTAGGGCCAAAAGCAATTATTGGACAATCTTGTTATGATGATATCAATATTGCTCTACAAGCAGAAAAGAACGGAGCTAACTACGTAGCCTTTGGACGTTTTTTTCCTTCTAGCTCCAAACCTTTAGCATTGCCAGCTCATATTGAAACGCTACAATTAGCTAAAGTAAAAATCAAACTGCCTATTGTTGCTATTGGTGGAATTTTACCAGAAAATGGTGGTCAGTTATTAGATGCTGGAGCTGATCTATTAGCGGTGATTGGTGGTGTTTTTGCCGATGACCCTGAATCATCTGTGCATAAATATACAAAACTTTTTGTATCTCTTGAATAATAATCAAAGAATAATTTACACAAAGGCACTAAGACACGAAGAAGAGAGCTGCTTTCCTCTGTGTCTCAGTGTCTTTGTGTGAGAACAAAAAATTAAGGATAATTATACGAGTTTATTTATGATAAAAAGTCGCAGACAGTTTATAACTAAAACCCTTGCTCTTGGTGCATACGGAATAACCATCACTACTGGTATTCTGCATTCCCCTATCGTAGCAGCTAAATGGTTAAAACAGCGGTTTATATTAAGTGACTATGATGAGACTATCGCCCATTTATTTAATGGCGAAACACTTATTGATAATCATAATAAGATTAAAATATCCCGTTTACCCAATGTTGCCGAAAATGGTGCGATTGTCCCTATAAAAATCAGCAGTCAATTTAAAAACATTACTAAAATATATATTTTAGTAAAAAATAACCCTCACCCTTTAAGTGCCGAATTTGAAATATCACCTGCTGTTGAGGCAGAAGTATCTGCTAGACTAAAAATGGCAAAAACCAGTGAAGTCGTAGTTATTGTAGAAGCAGATGGTAAATTTTATCGTCGATTTAAAAAAGTAAAAGTCTCAATTGGCGGATGTGGGGGCTAATATGTCGAGTATAAAGATAAGAACAAAAAGGCTGAATGGAAAAACTCAAATCAGGACTTTAATTACCCACCCCATGGAAAATGGTCGTAACCGAGACGAACATAATAATTTCATCCCAGCCCATCATATTCAAGAACTCTGGGTTGAGCATAATAAAATCAAAATAATTAGCTGTAATATGGCGGGTAGTATTTCTAAAAACCCTTATTTTGATTTTTTACTTAAAGCTGGTGAAATTGGGGATACTGTAACTATTTCGTGGATAGACAACTTAGGTCAATCTGATACTAAAAACCATATAATAAAATAATGATTTCTACTCAAGCAAATTGTAACGATATTTTTGAACCTGGATTACTCCCTGTAGAACAAGCCACTCACAATATTTTATCTGCCCTCCCCGCTATTGAAGAGTTTGAAATCATCAATATAGAAAAGGCAAAAGCACGCACATTAGCAGAAAATATTACAGCATCATTTAATGTCCCTCAATTTGATAACTCTGCAGTTGATGGCTATGGTCTCAATGCCATAGATCTACCAAAAGAAGGAGTTACAAACCTGAAAATAATTGATTCTGCTTATGCAGGCCAACCTAGCACTAAAAGTATTGCTACAGGTGAATGCATTCGGATAATGACGGGGGCAATTATTCCAGAGGGTGTTGATACCGTTATTATGCAAGAACATATTGAGTTGCAAGACGATATCATTCAATTAGATGACAGACATCAATTAGGACAAAATATTCGCTTAGCAGGCGAAGACCTGCAACAAGGAAGCACTATTTTACAATCAGGCAGATTCCTTACTCCTGCTGATATTGGGCTACTAGCATCCTTAGGAATTGCAACGGTAAAAGTTAAACGAAAAATAAAAATTGCAATTGCCTCAACAGGAAACGAATTAATAAGTATTGGAGATACGCCTAAACAGGATAGTCTTTATGATAGTAATCGCTATAGCTTATATGCAGCTTTAGACCGTCCTGATGTTGAGATTATAAACTTAGGCATTCTTGAAGATACCCCAGAAGCTTTACTTAAAAGTTTTAACGATGCCAGTCAAACAGCTGACATTATTATTTCTACAGGAGGCGTATCCGTAGGTGATGCAGACCACACCAAGACAGCACTAACACAATCAGGAAATGTTGATTTTTGGAAAATCGCCTTAAAACCAGGACGACCACTTGCTTTTGGACATATTAAAAACAGTGTTTTTTTTGGCCTACCGGGAAACCCAGTAGCTGTTATGGTCACCTTTTATCATTTTGTACAGCCGGCAATAGAAGCAATGCTAGGTATAGAGGACAAAGCTGCTGCTCCTAAATTACAAATTCGATCAACTGAAAATATTAGAAAAAAAGCTGGCCGAACAGAAATCATCCGTGGCATTTTACAGCAACAGAGCGATGGTGAATGGACAGTTCAAACCACCGGAAAACAAGGTTCTGGAATTCTTCGTTCCATGAGTTTAGCGAATGCCTTCATTATTCTTGAACATGATAGAGAAAGTGTTAAGAAAGGTGAACTAGTCACGGTTCAAACTTTTTCTACTTTGTTTTAATAGCCTACTTTGGTGGTGAGTTAAATTTGTAGTTTTAACAAATATATTGCTATTAATAACTGCCTTTTGGGGCGCAGGTTTTAACCTGCATTTTTTAGCGTCAGAGCAGGCTAAAGCCTGCGCCCCAATACTGGGCTATTTTTATTAAAGTAGCTTTAACAACAGGTTTAACCCACTGTCCCTAATTTTTTATGCCATTAACAAAAGATCATATTACCTGTAATGAATGTAGCTTAGATAACATTTGTTTTCCTCGTGGCTTATCTCAGCAAGAAAAAGAACATATCAGTTTTGTTATTAAATCGAAGAAAACGCTACAGAAAGGTGAATATATTTTTAGAGAAGGCGGAGCATTTAGAGGTGTTCTCGCCATTAAATCGGGTACTGCAAAATTAGTAACAAATGATCATCATGGTAATGAACATATTCTTAATATCCTTTTACCTGGAGAATTATTAGGTTTTGATGGTTTATATAATGATAAATATCGCAGCTCTGCTATCGCCTTAGAAACACTTAGCTTCTGTGAACTACCCGCAGAAGGAATGGAGATATTGTTTAAAAATGTCCCCAGTTTAACAAAAGAACTTTTTCGCCATAGCAGTGAAAAAATGAATGAGAATAATGATTTTATTATTTTAAATAAACGACCAGCAGATGAAAGGTTAGCTTATTTCTTGATCAATCTTTCAGACCGTTTAAAAAAACGTGGGTTTTCAGCAACTGAATTTACATTATCTCTAACACGGCAAGAAATTGGTAATCACTTAGGTTTAGCATTAGAAACAGTTAGCCGTGTATTAAAAAAGTTTCATCAAGATGGCCTGATTCATATTAAATCTAAACACGTTATCATTCATGATATTCCAAAACTACGTTCAGTATTTGATTGTTCAGAGTGATTTTAGCTCCCCTCTTTGGAAAAGAGGGGTTGGGGGAGATTTTATTATAAAAAAACATGTTTAATATCAATGTGTTGTTTTTTTATAAAATCCCCCTCTATCCCCCTTTTCCAAAGGGGGAGGTCAAAAAAGGAATACTTTCACAATCTCTTTAGTCTGCTCTTACGCATAAAAATGCAGGTTAAAACCTGCGCCCCAAAAGACAGTCCTAATTTTTAATTCCAATACCTTTGTGTAATAACAAAAGACTCAAAAGAGTCAAAAACAAAATAAAACCAGCTGTAATTATATAGGCGAGCTGAATATTAACATCACTCACCCCAATTAAACCGTATCGGAATGCATTAATCATATATAAAATAGGATTTGCCAACGATATTTGTTGCCAAATTTCAGGCAACATTGATACAGAATAAAAAATCCCGCCCAAATAACTTAATGGAGTTAAAACAAAATTGGGAATAATAGAAATATCATCAAAACTATCTGCAAAAACTGCATTAATAAAGCCAGCTAAAGCGAATAAAGTTGCGGTTAAAAAATAGACAGAAATAGTTATCGCAATATTATTGACATTAATCTCTGCAAAAAATAAAGAAATCCCCGTCACAACCAGACCAACAAGTAATCCCCTTGCAATTCCGCCCCCAACATAGCCAAATAAAATGACCCAATTAGGTATGGGAGCAACTAATAGCTCTTCAATATTGCGTTGAAATTTTGTTGAATAGAAAGATGAAACCACATTAGCATAAGAGTGACTAATAACTGACATTAAGATAATGCCAGGAACGATGTAATCCATATAACTTACACCATTAATATTCCCTATTCGATCACCAATTAATTTCCCAAAAATCAAAAAATACAATGCCGTGGTAATCGCTGGTGGCAATAATGTCTGCGGCCAAATCCGCAGAAAACGGTGGATTTCTTTTCTTATAATAGTATGGAAAGCAATTAAATTATTCATTGACTAAATCCATAAATAACTGTTCAAGACGATTTGTTTTATTTTTTAAACTTAACACATCAATATTTTTTTCTGTTAATTGCTGAAACAATATATTTAGGTTCTGGCCCTTAGGTACAGTAACAAGTAAGGATTTATCATCCGCAATTTCTAGCTCATAGCCTTTAATTTTAGGCAGGGTAGCAATTGGTTTGGCTAAATCGAGTACAAAATGATCTTTATTTACTTTAGCAAGTAACTCACTCATTCCAGACTTCTCAACAATCATTCCATTATTAATAATGGCAATATTTCGACATAAACTTTCAGCCTCTTCTAAATAATGCGTGGTCAAAATTATAGTTGTCCCCTGCTTATTGACTTGCTCCATCATCTCCCACATGGAACGACGAATTTCTATATCAACACCAGCTGTAGGCTCATCTAAAATCAAAAGCTTAGGTGAATGAACTAGCGCTCTTGCTATCATCACCCTCCTCTTCATACCACCCGATAAACGACGCGAAACTGTATCTCGTTTATCCCAAAGAGACATTTGTTTTAAACATTTTTCTGTATTCTTCAAGGCAGTTTTCTTTGATATACCATAATAACCCGCTTGATTAAGTACTATGTTTTTTACAGTTTCAAATTGATTAAAATTTATTTCTTGTGGTACTAAGCCGATGCATGATTTAGCTTTAGCATTTTCTTTTGCTAAATCGTGACCAAAAATACTCACAGAACCACTGGTTTTATTAACTAAAGAACTAATAATACCTATCGCTGTTGATTTACCCGCGCCATTCGGCCCCAGCAGTGCAAAAAAATCACCACTTTCAACTTCAAGGTCTATTCCCTTCAAAGCTGTAAAACCATTACTATAAGTTTTTTTTAAATTTTTAATTGATAATGCATTCATAGTAACTAATACTTAACGAAAACTGAAAAATGGGTTAAATTACAGGATTAAATAAAATCCAATACAAATTACCAAGTAATTTTATCAGAATTTTCATTTTCGACTCAAAAAACAGGATAAAACCGTGACAAATTCATTTCCCTCAAGTGTCGCAGCGATAGATTTAGGCTCCAATAGTTTTCATATGATTGTATGTAAACTAGAAGATGGCAAGCTACGCACGATAGATCGCCTAAAAGAAATGGTTCGCCTAGCTTCTGGGCTTGATGAGGATAAAAACTTAAATGCCGAAACACAACAAAAAGCATTAGAGTGTTTGCAGCGTTTTGGTCAACGTATTGAAAATTTCCCTCCCGGTAGTGTTCGTATTGTGGGTACAAATACCCTACGTACAGCAAAAAATTCACAAGATTTCCTGTTAAAAGCAGAAAAAGCATTAGGCCACCCTATTGATATAATTGCCGGTATTGAAGAAGCCCGACTAATCTATCAAGGCGTTGCAAACAGTTTAGGGAGTAATGCAGATTCTCGTTTTGTAATGGATATTGGTGGTGGTAGTACTGAATATATTATCGGCATTGATAATATTGCTCACACCAAAGAAAGCTTGCATATGGGCTGTGTTACCGTCAGTAATAAGTTCTTTCCAAAAGGTGTTATAAGCAAAAAAGCTTTTAAAAAATCAGTGCTTTTTTGTCAGCAAAAATTAGACCCCTTTCAAAGAGTTTTCAACAGTCGCCGCTGGGATGAAGCAATAGGAGCATCTGGAAGTATTCGTAGTATTCATAAAGTGCTTATAGCGACTAAATGGAGTAATAATGGCATTACTCAAGAAGGATTAAATAAACTAGTCGAGCATATTACTCAATGTGAGCATATTGATGAGTTAGAGCTACCAGAATTAAATGAGGATCGTTTACCTGTTTTTTTAGGGGGAGTTGCTGTTTTATACGCCACCTTTAAAAAATTAAATATTCAACAGATGACTGTCTCTGATGGTGCCTTACGAGAAGGTTTGGTACATGATTTATTAGGTCGAATTTATAACCATGACATCCGCTCAAACACCGTTGAAACCTTTGCAGAACATTATCATACTGATCTAGAACATTCAGAACGTATTAATCAAACAATTGATATTATTTTAGACCAATTAGACAGCAGTTGTTGTACACCTATTAATAAAAAAACCATCAACCAACTTTTAAGCTGGGCCGTAAGTTTACATGGTATTGGACGAGATATTGCGCATAGTCAGTACCATAAACATAGTGCATATATTATAGAAAATGGTGATTTAGCGGGGTTTTCACGTCAAGATCAACTTTTATTGGCCACATTGGTTCAAACACACCGCAAAAAGTTCTCACGTTCACGGTTTAAAAAACTACCTAAACCTTGGAATAAAGACGCACCCATTTTAACTATTATTCTACGACTTGCTATTTTATTGCATAGAAACAGGCACACTCAAAATACCCCTGAATTTACTATTTCTATTGAAGCAACCACAATTAAACTTGAATTCTTAAATGAATGGCTAGAAAGTGCCCCTTTGACCCAAGCAGACTTAGAGATAGAAGCTAGATATTTAGCGGCTGCTGATTACAGCTTACTTTATTCATAAAGGAAAAAGGGAATGAAGCAATCTATCTATAAACTTCTATTCCCTCTCTTCCCCCCTCTTAGGCTATTTTTCTTTTGTCTTTCAACATTACCTCTATTGGCTGCAATTATTCTATTTTTTGCAGTTGAAAAAACAGCAATAACAAACAGCAACTGGTCTCTTAATCGAGGTGATATACAAAGAGCTAAAAACATAGTTAGCAATTCCAACTCTAAATCACAACAAACTATAAAGCTCACTGAAAAAGACCTTAATATTGCTTTAAGCTATTTATTAAATTATTACATACCCAGCACATCACAAATTACTGTTATAGATCATCAGTTAAAATTTGAAATATCTTTATTATTAGACAAAAACTTATTTGGAAACTACCTTAACTTTAGTTTTAACCTTACTAAACATGAAGGTTACCCAATAATTAATTCCTTTCGAATTGGCACCATAAAAATTGCAGATGAATTTGCCGGATTAATCATAGAAAACATCATAAAACACACACCCTTAAAAGAATTTTACATTCTTACCGCACAGCATATTAGAGAGCTACAAATACAAGAAAAAGGATTACTAATCAGTTATATAACATCTGATGATTTAAGTTTAAAAACTGCATTAAACTTAAACAATCAAAATTATAATTCTGTACTATTCTATCAACAAAAAATCACCACTATAATTGCAGAGCATGATCCAAAATGGCGATTGTCTTTAGCTGAACTATTACAGCCTTTATTTTTACACGCCTTTCAACGCTCAACAAACTCAACTGCAATAGCTGAAAACCGTGCCGTTCTGATAGCAATTAGTACCTATGTAAACAAAAGAGAAATTCAAGCCCTTATCCCTTTTGATATTAGCCCTGCTACGCAACGTCAATACTCAGCATCTTTATACAGACGGACAGATATGGCAAAGCACTTTATGGTATCAGCAGTATTAGCAGCAACAGGAGCAGAATCTTTAGCTGATTTTATAGGACAAGAAAAAGAATTAACCGACTCAAAACAAGGAAGTGGCTTTAGTTTTATTGACTTAGCAGGTGATAGAGCGGGGATTCAGTTTGGAAAAACAGCGGTAGCATCCGCCTCACAAGCCAGACAAATACAAAAAAGAATGGCTTTTATAAAAGACTATACCGCCTTTATGCCAGAAGTAAGAGATTTACCTGAAAAGATGAGTAATAGAGTATTTAAGCAACGATTTGAATCTGTTTATAGTGTTAAGTATCAAGCCATGCTCAAAAAAATAGATAACCGAATTGCCCGATTATCTATTTATCAAAAAA
>Ga0209494_1001011_pt1 | contig 12589 bp, 9 predicted proteins | sample EN1Hudseemescosm_FD_184628 | JGI IMG/M metagenome (GOLD analysis project Ga0209494, IMG submission 184628) | Methane-oxidizing microbial communities from mesocosms in the Hudson Canyon - EN1B Hudson Canyon (SPAdes) (version 2) | ecosystem: Environmental > Aquatic > Marine > Cold seeps | place... | reverse complement strand
GGTTTTAAGAGCTATCGTTTTCCATACTTATCGATGATATATACCCAAACTACATGAAGGTGCAGAAAATTCATTTCCCGTCACTCCCGCATGCTTTTAGCGGGAGTCTAGTATTTTAAGTAGATCCCCGCTAAAAGCATGCGGGGATGACGGTTAAAAAAAACTGCATCTTCAAGTGTGATGGGTATAGTCTTTTTTCATTACAACAAAGCTCAGTTTTAAAACCTAAAACCTATTTAATTATGCATAAAAAGACATTTAGCTTGGCACTAATTAATTTATTGTTGTTACTTCCAATGCCTGTATTAAGTGCGCAGGCTAATCAAAATAATTTAGATCTGACGACACACTTTTCCGGGTATCTTGTTCTGTGCATATTTTTCATCGCTTATACCTTGGTGGTTTTTGAAGAAAAACTCCATTTACAAAAATCTAAACCTGTTCTAGTTGCTGCGGGAGTTATCTGGGCTATTATTGCCTATGTATACAAAGCGCATGGCTTAAATGAGATGGCTAGTGCAGCTTTGGAACATAATTTTCTTGAATATACCGAACTGTTCTTTTTTCTGTTGGTTGCGATGACCTATATTAGCGCCATGATCGAGCGGGGTGTTTTTGATGCATTGCATTTTAAATTGGTTTCCCGAAATTACAGTTACCGGCAGCTGTTTTGGATTACTGGGGGACTGGCATTTTTCATTTCCCCCATTGCGGATAACCTAACCACCGCGTTAATTATGTGTACTGTCGTCTTAACTGTCGGTGCAGCCAGACCCGATTTTATTGCCATTGCCTGCGTAAATATTGTCGTTGCTGCCAATGCAGGTGGGGCATTTAGCCCTTTTGGTGATATTACGACACTGATGGTTTGGCAAAAAGGCATTTTAGAGTTTGAAACTTTTTTTAAGTTATTTATTCCTTCTGTACTTAATTTTGTCGTTCCTGCGGCGATTATGCACTTTTACCTGCCTAAAGATAAACCCGCTTTATCTGAGGAGGGGATCGCTACTATTAAACACGGCGGTATTACGATTGTTTTTTTGTTTTTGGCAACTATTGGCACATCGATTTTCTTCCACCAGTTTCTCCATTTGCCGCCGGCTATTGGTATGTTAATGGGTTTGGGCTATCTAAAAATATTTGGTTATTATTTACGTTTAAAATTCAGAAAAGAAGAAGCTTCTTTTGATTCGGTACCGGGTTCTGAAAGTAAAGGCAGTGCTTTTGATGTGTTTAGCCATATTGCTAAATCAGAATGGGATACCTTATTTTTCTTTTATGGCATTATTATGGCGGTGGGGGGCATAGGATTTATGGGCTACTTATCAGTAACGTCCGAATTTATGTATGGTGAATTCGGTGCGACCACCACCAATATACTTCTCGGAATAGTATCGGCTATCATTGATAATATTCCCGTGATGTTTGCGGTATTAACGATGGCCCCTGAGATGTCAGAAACCCAATGGCTATTAGTTACTTTAACTGCTGGGACAGGTGGTAGCTTATTATCTATTGGCTCTGCTGCTGGTGTTGCCTTAATGGGGCAGGCAAAAGGTTTTTATACTTTTTCCAGTCATTTAAAATGGTTACCGGCTATTGCGCTGGGTTATTTTTCCAGTATCTTTGCGCATTTGTTAATTAATTAACTGGCGCGCCATCCTCGCTCCATATCTTCTTAGGACATCCATGTCCAAAGACTCATTGCGCTCGGGCGAATTAATAGAAAGAAAACTTACTAGAAGCACAGATTACCTTTGATCAGTTTCATATTATCAAACTGATTAATGAAGCTGTAGATCAAGTGCGTCGAGAGGAATGTAAATATACGCCTCTACTAAAAGGCGCACGCTATGTTTTTTTGAAAAATGAAGTAACCCCTTACTGCCAAGCAAAAGGAGACTAAAGAAGAGTTCAGCTGGGCAACACATAGCCAACTTCCCCCTATTGTAAAGGTCGCTAAAACGATTAAAAATCACTGGGAAGGGATTATTAGCTGGAAAGAAAGCCAAATCAATAATGGCATTTTAGAAGGATTAAATTCAGTTTTACAGGCCGCAAAAAGAAAAGCGAGGGGATATAAAGTCGAGCACTTCAAAACAATCGCTTATTTGCTAACGGGGAAACTTGATTTTTCAGCGGTAAATAAGAACTGCCCACCCACTTAAAAATTATAAGAGCCTATTTTAAGAAACAAATGTAATTTTTCAATGCTCATGGTATTGCTAGGTTTAGGCGCAAAAACTATCTTCGTAAATTTGTTTAAATAAAAATTCATTCGCTAAAAATAAACGAAGTAATTCAGGGTCAAATTTTTCTGGGTAAGTGCGACCATCGCCATGACGAAAAATTGAAATGGTTTTTTCATGACTAAGTGCTGGTTTGTATGGCCTAGAAGAACGTAAAGCATCATACACATCACATATCGCAACGATACGACCACCTAAAGGAATGTTTTTCCCACTTAGGCCGTCAGGATAACCACTTCCATCCCAACATTCATGATGCGTTTTTGCGACTTCGGCACCTAATTTTAGATAAGGTGAGATACTGGCATTAGATAAAATACGCGCACCAATATTCGCATGTTGTTTTACATGCTGAAACTCTTTTTCAGTCAATGTGTCTTGTTTTTGTAAGATACTGTCTGGAATAGCGAGTTTACCAATGTCATGTAATGCGCTGGCATAATACAGTGCATCAATATACTCTGCTGATAGCCCTTTTAGTTTAGCTAATTTCTTCGCATAAAAACCTATTCGGCCCACATGAGCACCGGTATCATCATCACGATATTCAGAGGCAATAATGAGTGTTCGAATCGTCTCAATATGACTAAGCTGAATATCTTCTGCATCCTGTTTGACAGTACATTCAAGTAAAAACCTTTCATTGATAAGGTGATCTTGATACGCTTTCACTTTGAGAGTGTTGCGCACCCGTAGCCAAAGTTCTTCTCTATCAATCGGTTTACTTAAAAAATCATCTATACCTAGCGACAATGCTTTTAGGCGTGTTTCTCTGTCAGTTAATGAGCTGATAATTAATATCGGGGTATACTCAATCGTTTCATTGTCTCTTATGTTTTTTATGACATCAAAACCAGTGAGCCCAGGCATCATCAGATCAAGTAACACAATATCAACACGACCTGTTTTTAAATAGTCTAGGAATTCACTGCCTGAGTTAAAGCTGATCGCCTTATAACCTTCATGCTCTAACAAAGTGCTTAGTAAACTGGTGACGCTCCGTTCATCATCAACAATCGCGACTAATGATGCCTTTGCTGTTTTAATCTTCATGAGTTAGTATTTTATTGACTAAGTCTAAAAACTCGCGGTACTTGATCGGTTTAGACATGTATTCATCAAAACCATTTTCTAAAATACGCTCTCTATCGCCAGGCATTGCAAAAGCGGTCAATGCAATAATCGGCGTATATTCTAAACTTGGTTCTTGCCTCATTATCCGACATGCTTCCATACCATCCATTTCAGGCAATTGAATATCAAGTAAAATTAAATCGGGAGATAATTCTTTCGCATTAATAATGCCTGCTTCTGCATTGGTATCAACAGTGACTTGGTAACCTTGCTCCTCCAGTAACATTTCCATCAATTTAATGTTATTAGGATTATCCTCAATTAATAAAATATGTGCTTTATTATTTGACATCATTTCTCCTTAACAAGCTTTCTATATAGCCGACAAAACCTTGCTGGTCGATATTGTATTTTTCAATAACATCTTTGACTTTACCTGAAAGCTTTTGAATATCCTCTTCAGTGATAATTTTAGCCGTGACAATAACAACCGGCACATGGTGTAAATTATTAGTTTGTAAATAGGCCACGACATCAAACCCCGTCACTCTAGGCATCATCAAATCTAAAATAATAAGGTCAGGAATTTGTTTTTCGATCATCGCAATGGCTTGCTCACCTGAATAGGCTTTTTGGATGTCAATATTATCATGCTGTAAATACGTACTGATTAAGTTAATTGAATTGGGGTCATCGTCTACAACTAAAACTGAATAGTCTCTATGTAATGATTCATCAATCGGTATGCCAGCGGATATTACAGCTCTTAATAAGCTGTTTCGGCTCACCGGCTTATTCACAATACCTTTAGGTTGGAATGCAATACCCGCCATATCAAGCTCGCCTAGTTGGACGAGTATCAATGGTATTGGATGCTTCGGGTCAGTAAAACAAGAGCTTTGCTGCAACTCCACTAACTCACGTCCAGTGACTTCCGCAATAACGGCATCAACCTCATGTTTAGCTATATAGTCTGATATTCCAGAAATTTCTGTACTGCGATAAACCTCTATTCCAACGTTCTCCAAAATCGACCTTACCATTGAAGCATCCGAATCATTATGATTAATCACTAAGATACGTTTTTTATGTTGTAAAAAATGATTGAAAGCATCATCCGTTGAGAAGGAGGTGCTTTCAATGGGTAAATAGACAGTAAAGCAACTGCCTTTCCCGAGCTCTGACTGAACATCAATACAGCCACTGTGTAATTCAGTCAATCGTTTAACCATGGCTAAGCCTAAGCCTGTTCCTTGATATTTCTTAGACAATGAACTATCTAATTGCTCAAACGGAATAAATAATTTATCTAGATCTTTAGGCTCAATTCCAATCCCCGTATCTTCAATAGTCACTGAGATAAAATCCTGGCGCCGTCTATCACCGGTTGCACAGTCAGGAATTTCATTTAAATGTAATCCGGTACTAATGGTGATATTTCCATTGTCGGGCGTAAACTTAGTCGCATTAGATAATAAATTAAACAAGACTTGTTTGATTTTTCGTTCATCCGCCAATATTGTTCCAACTTGCGGATCAAGGTTAAGATTAAGGTGAATATTATGTTTGCTGGCTTTTTCTTTTATGATTGAAATAGAGCGCTCAACAATCTCATTAAGTTCAAAACTAGAGCAGTCTAACTCCATTTTACCGGCTTCAATTTTTGATAAATCAAGAATATCGTTAATTAAACTGAGTAAGTGCTGTCCACTCTCAAAAATAACGCCTAAGCCTTCTTCTTGTTTTTCACTTACCTCACCAAACATACCGTCTTTCATTGCCTCAGAAAAGCCCAAAATAGCATTTAACGGGGTACGCAATTCATGTGACATATTGGCCAGAAACTCAGATTTCATTCTGCTGGCTTCATCGAGTTGTTTATTTTTCAGCTCAATTTCTTCATTTCGTTCACGCAGTTTTTCAGTCATTACTTTCATGTCTTCGTACTGCTTAAGGTTGTGTAACGCTACGCCAGTTTGCACACATAACCTATCTATAAAGTTCAGTTCATCATCTGCAGCCTGTTCACGAGAGACAATTAAAAACACGCCCAAACGTTTTTGTTGATAGATGACAGGGCTAAAGACAACCGTCTTAGGAATGATTTTATTAAAACCAATGTCAATCGCAAAATCATCCGTATTAATATCTTTTAAGATGATTCTTTTGTTCGTTTTAGCACACTCACCGATTAGCCCTTCACCTAGCTGATACTCTTGTTGGACTTTACCTACTAGGCCATAGGATGCCTCGTTGCTTAATAATCCAGTCCATTCATCAAAACGATAAAAAGCGCTCATTAAATAGCCAGTGTTTTCAGCTAGGATATTGAGCAAATTTCGTAGTACGACTTGTCGGTCTTGAGAGGAATTAAACTCTGTTAATGCTTTATTATGTGTGGAATCATACTGTGCAATTTTATGCACCCGTGCTTCGGCTTCTTTTTGTGCAGTAATATCTCTAGCAGCTGCAAAAACACCTTGTACTTGGTCATTTTCATCACGATATATTGAAGCATTATATAAAACGTGTGTAATATGACCGTCCTTACGCCGAATAGATAAAGGATAATCTGTGACAAAACCTTCAGTAAAAACTTTTTGATATCCAGCACGTGCTTTATCAGGTTCAGTGAAATAGGTTGAAAAGTCACTACCCACTAAGTGAGACCGAAAAATTCCCGTTACTTTTTCAGTGGCATTATTAACATCCATAATTTTACCGTCTGCACTGATCGTTACAAATGGATCAAGGCTAGACTCAATTAAACTTCGCGTATATTGTCCAACTTGCTTTGTTTTTTGTTCTGCTGCTTTTTGTTGGCTAATATCACGGGCAGCAGCAAAAACACCTTGTACTTCGCCTTGCTCATTTCTATATACGGAAGCATTGTATAAAACCGGGGTGACTTGTCCATTAACATGACATAGATCTAATGGATAATCCCTGACAGAGCCTTTTTCGTAGACTTGAAGGTACCCTGCTTTTGCATAATCAGGATCGGTAAAATAATTAGAAAAATCTGTGCCAATCAGCTGCTCTCGTTTTAGACCAGTAATTAATTCAGTCGCCTTATTAACGTCTGTAATAGTGCCTTCAGGTGCTATGGTAACTAATGGATCAAGGCTAGACTCAATTAAACTCCGAGTATACTGTCCGACTTGTTCAGTTTGCTGCTCTGCCGCTTTTTGCTGACTAATATCACGCGCAGCCGCAAAAACCCCTTGTACTTCGCCTTGCTCATTTTTATAGACTGATGCATTGTATAAAACGGGGGTTACTTTCCCATTAACATGGCGTAGGTCTAAGGGGTAGTCTCGAACAGAGCCTTTTTCATAGACTTGAAGGTATCCCGCTTTTGCATAGTCAGGGTCGGTAAAATAGTTAGAAAAGTCAGTTCCAACGAGTTGTTCACGTTTTAGGCCTGTAATTAATTCGGTGGCCTTGTTAACGTCGGTAATCGTGCCTTCTGGGGCTATGGTAACTAGCGGATCAAGACTCGATTCAATTAAACTACGTGTATATTCACCGACCTGTTTGGTTTTTTGTTCAGCCGCTTTTTGCTGACTAATATCACGCGCAGCCGCAAAAACCCCTTGTACTTCGCCTTGCTCATTTTTATAGACTGATGCATTGTATAAAACGGGGGTGATATCTCCATTGATATGTCGTAATTCAAGAGGATAATTAGTAACGTGACCTTTAGTAAAAACTTTTTGATACCCTTGCCTAGCTTTTTCTGGCTCCGTAAAAAAATTAGAAAAATCAGTGCCTATTAATTTACCCCGTGCAACGCCTGTGACTAACTCTGTTGCTTTATTAACATCCATAATTTTCCCTTCAGCACTGATAGTGACAAAAGGGTCGAGGCTAGCTTCGATTAGACTGCGTGCGTAATCTATAGTATTCGTTGTAGTTTTTGGCATACATACCTCAAATTAATTTAAAACTTATATCTAAAACACTACATCTCTTAAGCCTGCATTTCAATATTAACATGAAGCATCAGCAATGCTCAATTTCTGAGCTCGAAAGTTTTAATACTACTTTGACGTTTCACCGCGCACTTTTATGGTGCGTACTCTATTGATTACTTCTAGTTTTTAGTGTAAAAGTTATTACAGTTTTTTATATTTAATAGGATCTCTTATGACTTCTTTTGTGTGGAAAAGTAACTACAAAATCGGCCATCAATTAATTGATGAGCAACATCAATACTTATTCAGTTTAGCAAATACTATTGTTGCTGCTAAATCGAAAAGTGACCTTTTAAAGCAGGTAATGCTGCTATACAAATACGTTAGAGAACACTTCAATGATGAAGAAGCTCTAATGCAGAATATCAATTACCCACATTACCAGTCACACAAAAATGAGCATGACAAATTATTAGATAGAATGAACATTATGAGTACACGCATTAATTGCGGTACCTGGGATAACTCAGAAATTGAAGAGTTCATGAATAGTTGGCTCCTCGACCATATATTGAAGCTTGATATGGCACTCAGTAAATTCATTTAAATAATAACGTTAACTCTCCGCCTCACTGTAATGGCCAAGTAAAACAAATTAGACCCTCATGCTGAACCATTACACTATGGCCATCTACTTTATGCCACGTTGAAAATACGTACTTAGCTAATTCCCTATAGGTGCTGCGTAAGCATCTGAAACCAACTCAGGCACATTACTCCCCGTAAGAGCTTGCAAAAATTCGACTAAATCACTCCTTTCTATTTCCGTTAAATTCAACGGCTGAATTAGAGGGTCCAAGGTTTCATTAGCTACACCACCCTGATTATAAAACTGAACCACTTCCTCTAGGCTCGACAAAGAACCATTGTGCATATACGGAGCAGTTAAAGCGATATTTCGTAAACTTGGGGTTTTATATTTCCAGCGATCTTGAGGGTCTTGAGTAATTTCGTAACGCCCTAAATCATTTGCTTTAGGTTCGCTAATAGTTGAGAAATCCTGCCCGTCTACCTCTATAAAAATACCCGGAGAAACTTGCACTGTTTTCTTTTCCGGCTCTTTATGCATAGATTCACGATAACCAATCCCTGTATTATGTAACTGATTATCGGTAAATAACGCAAAACCTTCACCTAAAGTATGACAAGCACTGCAAGCGGCTTTACCCGTAAATAATTGATACCCACGCTTCGCAGCCTCATTAACCGCACCGATTTTCTTAGCAAAAAACCATTGATCAAAAGCAGAGTTAGCCGAATTCAAACTGCGCTCATAACTAGCGATAGCCTGACCGACATTCAACATATCTGGCTCTTGGGAAAAGTTTTTTTCAAACAAGCCATCATAGTCAGCTAATGACTTTATTTTATTAATCACATAACCAATAGAAGGATTACCCATTTCATTATGCGCCAATAAGGGAGCCCATACCTGCTGCTCTAAAGTATTCTCACGACCATCATGAAATAATAAAGAAGCATAAGCCACATTATAAATTGTTGGCGTATTCCTGCGTACACTACGTCCTTCAATTCCAACGGCTGTTGCCATTTCATTACTACTAAAACCCTGCTCTGGAATATGGCACATCGCACAGGAAAAGGTATTATTTAAGGATAAACGTCGATCATAAAATAACTTTTTTCCTAATGCTATTTTGTCTGCGGAAATAGAGCTATCAATAGGCATTGATAATTCTGGCAAACCTAATAATGTTTGTGTTGCATTGGCATACAAATTAGTCACTTTGCCTTGCCGTTGGTTTAATGCAGTAGAATTCGTTTGATAATTAAGCTGGTCATATTGATGTTTATTATCGCCCGCTTGAAAGTTTTCCAAGCCAATTGTTTGCTTAACTCGCTGTTTTTTATCTGAAGGATCAAGCAAGGTTCTAACATCATTTATCAGCGTATCTGCATGTAGAAATGACACACTGTAAATATTGCGTACCTGTTTATTAGTATCAATTAGGTAAACACGAAGAATGTGAGAAAACGTACCTGTAAACTTTCCGTCAGCATCATAAATTTTTTGTATACCTTGTTGGTAATTATCTAATATAGGCTGTAATTCATTTTCTGACTCTGTAGTTAAAAACTGCCAATCGACTTGTTCGTCAATAAAACTTTGTGAATATTGAAGCATAGCAGCTGGAGTATCATGTTCAGGGTTAAAGCTTAACGTTAGTAATCGCAACTTTCCGGCTAACTCAGGCTCTTTTAGTAAGCGCCGCTTAATTTTATGAAAAACCATACTGGCTAGCGGGCAACCATTTACATCACTGCACGTTGAATAAATAAAGCTTAATAAAACAATTTTATCCCCCATAAAATCGTGTAAATTTTGCTTTTCATTAGTTGTTGTTAAAACTTCTCCATCCGCTGCCACATCAATATTTTCAAGTTTATAGCTCGCTACTTTTGGCGCCGTAAAAGCTAGAGGACTATAACCTGGCGCTAAATTAGCCGGTATTGAATCTGCAGATACATTTATGCCGTATAACAAACTAAGGCTTAATAAGGCAATATAAATTCGCATAGCAGTACCCTGTTATTTTATAAGCTGCGATAGAAAAGGCTTCAAGTGTTTTAAGAAAAAATCACCCGAAGCCTAAATAAAAATTACTGTAATTTAGCTATCAACTTAGAAGATTGAACATCAGGCTTACTCGCATACAGTGAATAAGCGCCAAAGCGCATTTGATGCGCACGGCCTAGTTTTTCTTTAATAAAATCAATAGAAAACTGTTCCGTTAATTTCTTTCCATTCCAGCTAAACAATTTTAAATATTGTTCATTATCTGCGCCTTTTTTATCCCAATTAGCCAATAATGACGAACTGTAATATAGACGCTTACCATCCCAGCTAGATGAAACCATGTTGACCTGCTTACCAATCTGCTGCTCAAAAACCTGTTTGGGCTTAAAAGGGTCAGAGATATCAAATCCACGAGTTTTACCATCCATGAAAGTATTCACCCACAACATGTTATCGTCACTTTGTATGGAGATATCTACAGGTAATGGAATTTTACTTGGATCACCGATATCAGCGACGGCTTTAGATTGCCATTCACCTTTTTTATCTTCATAAATTAACCATATTTTTGAAGTCAATGCCGTCGTGGTAAAACAGTAATTATGATTTGGATTCCAAGCGCAACGAATCTCTAAAGGAGCTCCCGGTACATCAAAGATTTTTTTCGGCTGACGGGCATGTAAATCCCATTGCACGACAGTGTTACCAAAACGTTTCATCGCTTCGCCATCACTCAGCATTTTACCAAAGTCCATCATATAGTTTGACCAGCCAGTAAATGATGAGCTAAACATCGCATTACGTCTTGGTAAAACACGCACATCATAGCCGTAACCATCAGCATACGAGCCTGTTTTAACCGCACCACGTAAATCACCATCTGTAGGCGTCCAGTGAGTAGCAATATGCTCACCTTTATTACTGTATTCAACCATTGCCGTGCGCCCGCCATGATCTTTATTATTCGATAAGCCGGTAATCATCATTCGACCTGGTAAGGCATAAGTCGTATGCGGGCCCACAACCCCGCCACTTTTGGCGACAAAATCTGTAATGACTTTTGTTAATTTAGGCTTTGCTGGATCAGTATGCACATCAAAGATAAAAATCTTATTAGTGTCTAAGCCCCCTGCCCATAAAAATTTCCGATCATCTGTAAAACCAGAATGATGCGCTTCATTTCTACCCCCTACAGACAAACTATTAATGACCTTGCCATATTTTTTTGACTTAGGATTAACATCAACAGTGACTAACTTATCTTGTTCGTCACCTAACCCTTCCATACCAAGCGTCCAAACATACACAAAATCTTCTTGGCCCGTGATTTTAGCCATATAAGGTGACTGACACGTTTCATCTGCCTGAACAGGCATTGTAATAAATAAAGTAGCTAGACTAAAAGTACAAGCTTTTAATGCGAGTTGCCACTTATACGTAGCTTTAATCATATTCATTTTTTCTTCCTCGTTACACTATTTTTATTATTATAAGTATTATCGAGAAGCAGGTATTTAATTCAAAACCGCTCCTATTGTCATAATTAATTACTCTCCTGTCGTTGGGTCAATAATAGTAGTAATTTCTGCTATTGAATTAGCAGGAAACTCACCTCGCTCAGCATGTGTTTTAATACTTTGTTCATCGGGTGCAATATAAATACAATAGACTTTATCAGCAGTAACAAAACTTTCTAGCCACTGAATTTGTGGCCCCATATCGCTAAGAATACAGCATGACTTTTGTGCAATCCCCTGTAATTCAGCTACACTTAACTTGCCCGCATTGGGGATATTTCTTTCAATAATATATTTAGGCATAACACCCTCCTAATTGACCGGTCGTCTTAATACGACCATTAAAAATTCATAAAATAAAATGCCTAAGCAATAAAATAATCACCTAATAAAGCATCATAAAAATCCTGTAAAGGTTGGGCAGATTGTTCAATTTTCATTCGCAACAAAGCGCCTTGCCAATTATTAACTAATAAATCAGCCATGTTTTCAGCTGAACGATCCTGACGTACTGTTCCTTCATTTTGAGCTCGAACTAAAGCGGACTGTTGCAATGATTTATAGCGTTCAATAGCAACTTTCAAAGCATGACTACATAATTCACTGGTATCCCCAATTTCGCCCATTAAATTACCCAATAAACAGCCACCTTTATAGCCATTCTTTTCTACTTCACTAATTAATTCACTGTAATACCGTTTCAGAGCTGACAATGCATCAAGCTGAGGATTTTCTAAGTGTTTAGTTAAACGTACAATAAAAGGTTCAATATAATGCTTGATCGCTTCTGCTGCGAACTCTTCTTTACTAGCAAAATAATTATAAAAAGAACCCTTGGGAACTTGGACAATATCTAAAATTTCTTTTATCCCAGTACCGTGATAGCCCTGATTAAGAAGCATCTCTACACCTTGATCCAGTAATTTTTCACGCTTAATTTGTTTATTACTTTTCATATTCATTGGCGACCATTATGTGACCGGTCGTCTTAAAATGCAAGATTTTATTAAAAATAACGATTAAAAATCCGCTGAATTATATTTTCAAACTATAAACGAGACTATGCCACCGTTATATGTGGATTTTTTAATTAATCTTGTTCTTAAAAGCCCTCTCCAAAGGACATATCTATCTACACAACTTGGGCATAAAAAAGCCCTCCCTTGCTGGGGAGGGTTGGGTCACTGCCATTAAGTTAAGCGGTTTAAGGGGGATTTTTTCTTGCTCTTAAGC
>Ga0209494_1001007_pt1 | contig 12618 bp, 6 predicted proteins | sample EN1Hudseemescosm_FD_184628 | JGI IMG/M metagenome (GOLD analysis project Ga0209494, IMG submission 184628) | Methane-oxidizing microbial communities from mesocosms in the Hudson Canyon - EN1B Hudson Canyon (SPAdes) (version 2) | ecosystem: Environmental > Aquatic > Marine > Cold seeps | place... | reverse complement strand
CGTGGTAGGCCTGACTATTACCAATGTAGAAGGCGGCCGTTTATTTATTCAGGATGCGAGCGATAGCAGCATTGAAACGGAAATTTTTCCACCTTTTGATATCGACTTTGATTTCTTCACTGGCACGAATGAGGAACGCATTGATAAATTAAATGATCTGCTTAACTCGGATAATATTTTATTTGAGCCGGCAGAGGATCGCTCTGTCTATGATGGAACGCCGTTTCCAATGGACGTTACCGCGACGTATACGATACAAGATACCGCGGATAATGGTTTGATTACGACGGCGACATTTAGCAAGACCGTCGCCATAAAACTTGATCCAATTGTTGAGACGGATTCGCGTCTTAACGTGGATATTGACAATTCTATTTTTGCACCGCCAGCAGGCGTTAATCAGATCGAGCTAGATGGCAGTGCGTATTTTGTCGATGCAGATTTAGATGGTTCAGAGACGCTTGATTATATATTCCTAAAAATGCCAAATGCGGGTGACCAACCTGGCGCCGGCGATGGTTGGTTTGTTGATGTGCAGCCAGGCTCAAGCCGCACGGCCGTGCATGATGGTAAAGGTACCTGGCTGATTGATGCGCAGGGTTTGAGCAGCAATACGGTGCGCGAATCAGAGGATTTAAACGACCTGCAATATATCTTGGATGACCTTATCTTGTATCGTAATGGCGACACCGCAGGTTTTGAATTAATTACGGTGGGTGCGCGAGTATTAGACAGTGACCGAGCACCGGATCGCTTCCAAGACGCTGAGCTGATCGAGACGCAAATTGGCGTCAAGTTCACCGGCTTAGTCGAGCAAGACGACGCGGCGGCACCGAAAGATATCTTCGACGGTGAGATCATCGCGACGATTGATGACAGCTTTAAGGTCGAAGAAGATCAGGTGATTCAAATAGGTGAATACTTGCAACGTCGAAATATCGACCTCGACGTAAATCAAGATACTGACCTATCAAAAGACCCGAGTGGGCCTGATGATGTCATTTCTTATCGCATCGAAAAGGCCGACTTGCCCTTTGGTGCGCGTGGTGCTGGCTTCCGAGCGACGGGGCTGAAAATCGAGTATGACACGACTGGTGAGAGAGTTGTCGCCTATGTGTTCCCGGAGGCGGGCCTCGCAGACCTGCGGATGGTCAATCTTAACGAAGATTTCGCGGGTACTCTGGTTATTCCAATTTTAGCCATTGCTTCAGACCCCAGTGGTGATCTACAAACCGACGAGCAAGAGATTCGAATTCAAATTGACCCAGTGGTAGACGGAGCAGGGCCGAACCCGAATGGCAGCTTAGAGTTTGACGAAGACGAAGCGAGAAGTATTCAAGGCTTTGGTGTGTTCGAGGACCAGCCTCGTCTTATCGAGGCGGGTCTCGAGTCCTTTGATATTTCGCAATATGATGAGTCTGCTGATGTCTTTGATCGAATCTTTCCTGCGGTGTTCAAAGTGCCCGCTGGCGCTGCCTTATTTGGCGCCGCGGCGGATGGCACGGCCTACGTAATTGATATCACCAATCCAAGTGCCCCCGATTATAACCCTGATATTGCGGTGTTTGGCATAACGCCAGCGGGTATTGCTAATTTGGCAGAGGTGTTTCTGACCCCGCCTGAGAATTATCCTCGACTCAACCCGAATACCGGTGAGTTTGAAAGCGAGTTTCCCGTACAAATTGACTACATTATGCAAGATGAGGCGCAAACCTTTGCTAATGGGGGTACGGATACCACGATCGTGTCAGAGCAAATGACGCTGCCGATTAGTTTTGTTGTTAATCCAATCACCGATGGTGCAACCTTACCTTTGGAAGTGTCATTTGGTGATGAAGACTCCGATGTATTCTTGGATGGTGTAAGGATCAATCTCACCGATATCGATGGCACAGAGACGAACGATGTAAAATTCTCAAACGTGCCCGCAGGCGCAATCATTCGCCAGGAATTCGACGACAATGGAACCATCATAAATCTCGCCGAAAACTTAGGGCTTGATGACTCAGGCTCTGGTACTTATGCTTGGGGGATTGATATTGGCAAGATTGACGAGAGTAATATTTTCATCGTACCGCAGGCCGATTTTAGTGGTCTGCTCTCATTGAATTTGACCGTGATTTCTGAGGACCGATTCAATGGCGATTTTGTCACCAAAACCGGTAATGCGGAAGTTGTGATTAAACCGATTGCAGACGGTTTACAGAGCTTCGGCGATATTGAGCTTGAGTATGAAACCGAAGAAGATACCAACAATCTGGTGATCGATTTAAATAATGTAGAAACATTGGAGCTGAATAACCCAGACGAAAAGATCTTATTAAAAGTTACTATTGATCCCAGTTCCGATTTAACGGCGATCGAGGGCTTGGTTGGGATTGCAGCGGAAGGTGAAAATGCCGCCTTCACCTTCGATTCAACTACTAATACAACCTTCGCTGAACTGACATTAGACCAGACTAGTTTGGATACCTTCTCCATTGACCTCGGTGACTTGGCGTTCGGGTCGTTGAAACTTAATCTGGAGGTGCGTAGTGTTGATGAGAAACGGATTATACTCACCAACTATACGGACATCAGTGCCGATGCTGACTCCATTATTGAACAGCTAACGATTGAAATTGCGCCCAAAGTCGATGAGCCAATATTGACGAGTACGATTGACAACATTGTGACAGTTGACAACAGTGAAATTGATTTAGGCTTAAACTTGACTCTACAAAGCCCTGCGCCAGATGAGACTGGCTTTATTACGCTTGAGTTTGATCAGGAACCGCCCGCGGGGATTAGTTTCAATTTGGGTACGCAGTTAGATGCGAATCAATGGGTCGTTGAGCTGGATGATGTACCTAATTTAGCGATCGTGATTGGTGATCTCGCACCTGTTGAGGTCGGCGTATTCGTGCTCACGGTTACCCCAACAGCCGAGTTGAATGATGACATTCTAGAGGGTACTTCTGAAACGATCGCTCTAAACATTATCGACGAGCAGGATTCACAACAAGGTGGTATTTCTCAAGATGCACTCAATGCGCCTGCGTTTGATGCCGATACGGTGTCCGCTATCCAAGCAGGCGCATTTGAGGATGAGATTGTGTTTGGGGCGGTTTCGGCTGGTGTGGCGCAAGCGTCTCATGATGTCATTAATGACTTCGATGTCGCTAATGATAAAATCAACATATCCGGCGCACAAGCTGCGTTAAGTTTCTCGAATCAGGATAATCTTGCCTTAATTGAAGATGGGGATGACAGTGTCATTGTGGTTTACGAGAGCGATAATCTCATCGAAGAAAATGAGGTGCAGAGAATTGTGTTGTTTGAGACATCATTGGACGAACTTGACACCACTAATACCGCTGGTTTGCCGCCAGCAGATATACTAAGTAATCTCATTGATGATGATGTATTGATTATTACAGCATCACTCCCTTAGTGCTTTCAGTATAAAGAGGCGTGCATGCTTTGCCATGGTTTTAGATGGTTAGGCATGCTCGCTATCCGGTAATCCTCCTGGTGCAGTGCGCGCAGTTTTTGCTTTACCGCGTCCTATCCAAAGTTTGTAAACAGAGGGCGTGAACCATAGCGATAAGATAATCGATAAGCCGACACCACCTGCAATGACAACGGCGAGTGGTGGCCAAAATTGCCCCCCTACTAGGAGTATTAAGGGGATAAAGCCCGCGATCGTGGTCAGTGTCGTGCTCAAAATATGACGGGAACAGGCGATCGTTTCTTCGGTAATTGCATCAATATCGCCGGCGCGCGCGCGTGCATTGTCGTTTAAGGCTGCCAGTACCACGATTGATCCGTTGATCGCAATGCCAATTAAGCCGGTGACGCCTAGAATAGGGATAAAGCCAATAGGAAAGCCGCTTATCCAAAGTGAGAGAAGGCCAAAGCCCGCGGATAAAATCGCGACGATACCAATAATTGCCGCCATCCGAAAACTTCTGAATGCCAAGACAAGTGAAGTAATCATGAGCAGCATTAATACCGGTAAGTTCTCTTTTAACGACGCATTCGCTTTATTGCTCTCTTCTGCATCGCCGCCGATACTCCAGCGATAGCCCTCGGGTAACTGCCAATTTTTGTCAGTCAACTCTGCGACAATCGCATTTGTGACATCGATAGGCTTTACGCCCTGCGTCAAATAACCATGAATAATATTTATGCGTTCGCCATTTCGTCGGCCAATAGCGGCGGCTTCTGGGGTGATTGAGAAGGTGCCAAATGCGGCGGCTGGCCCCCATTCTCCATTCGGAAGCATAATCGGAAAACTTCTTAGTTGCTCGATAGATGCACGCTCCTGATTACTCACGCTAATGCGCACGGGTAGTTCAACGACATCCTCTAAAATGCTTCCGGCATGGATACCTTCAAACGCACTGCGTAGTTGGCGTGCCACATCGTCTAATCGTAAACCCTCATCGGCAAGCGCTTGCTCATCGGCATTAAACCAGATTTTCGGACGGCCACCGCTCACACTGGCTTGTGTATGCAGTACACCGTCTTGTTTGGCAATCACGCCTCGCAACTCTTCACCTAATATGCGTAAGGTATCGGTTTGGGGGCCAAAAATTCTAAGTTCTAATGGCGCTTCAACCGGTGGTCCTTGAGAAAACGCTTTGGTTACAATCTGTAGATCAGGATATTGGTCATTAAGAATGGTTTGCAAGTCGTCAATTAAGTTCTTTGACTGTTCAACATTCTCCGTCGTAATGACAACTTCAGAGTAATAATTCTGCTGCTTGTTGTTCATTAGTTGGTTGTAATAAAAAACGGGGATGCTGTCGCCAATAGACCAGACAGTTTGACGTACGCCTTTTTGATTGCGAATAATTTCGTCTATTTGCAGAACCTTTTCTTGTGCGCCCGACACACTAATATCTTTCTCAAACCAAACACGCATTTCAAACATGTCTCGCTCTGCTGCCGGGAAGAACACTTTTGGTAAGGTGCCCGCAAGCATAAAGCCGGCGGCGCACAAAGCAATAGACAGGATGATGGAAAGCCAAGGCTTACCCAATGTCCCTTTTAAAAATGTGGCGAAGGCATCGCGATGCTTCGTTGACTGAATGCCATTTACCCACCAACGTGGCGATGTATTTTGTTCATTTGGTTTTTCTAACCGGCTACATACCGATGGTATAACGGTCATCGATAAGGCATACGAGAAGATGATCGCGAAGATTACACTGACTGAAATAGTACCAATAAAATCACCCGAGCTACCTTTAATCAATAAGATCGGCATGAAGGCGAGAATGGTTGTTAAGGAAGAGGCCAGTAGCGGCGTAAATAGATGATCAACGGCCTCTTTTAATGCCGTAATTCGATCCATGCCTGCTTGAATTCGGGAGCGCACTTCTTCGGTCATCACAATAGCATTATCAATCAACAGGCCAATTGCCATGATCATCCCAAACATCGACATTTGCTGAATCTTGACATCAAAAACGCTCAGAGAAAATAACACGCAGCCCGCCGTTAGCGGCAGGGAAAGTGCGACAATCAAACCGGATTTCCATCCCATGAAAATCAAGACCACACCCATCACGGCCAGCATCCCTAGAAGAAGATTCTGACCCAACACTGATAATCGATCATTGGTATATTTGGATTGTTTGAAGACGGGAACAATGTCAACTAAGTCACCAACCTCATCGGTGACCGAGTCAATAATGCGATGCACCTTTTTCGTCCAATCATCTGTTTGTTCGGTGGGTTTGATGCGGGAGGCGACGAGCACCGTCCGTTGACCATTAAAAAGCGTTATATTGTCTTCCGGTTGCTTATGCGTTCTCTCGACTGCTGCAATCTCGCCGAGCAAAACGTTATTGTCGCCGCTTTTGATTGGTAACTGTTCGATACGGGCAACTGAGTCAAACTCGCCTTTCACTTCAATATTGGTAAGTTTGTTGTTCTGAAACAGGCGACCCGCCGCACTTTTACTGTCTGAGCCTTGCACCACTTGGCCTAATTGCATCATGGAAAGCCCAAGCTCTGCGATTTCAGAGGCATTCACGGTGACGTGAATCTCTTCCTCAGGTTCACCATGTAAGCTGACATACTCAGTGCCGGAGAGCGTCTCAATTCTTTCTTTGAGAATCCGCGCGATGCGATTCAAGATGTCAAGCTGTGGCGGTCCATCTCCCTTCCATTCCAGCGCGGAGATAAAGGTAAAGGCACTGGCGACGCTTTCCTCTTCAACGATACGTGGGGGAAGGGCTTGGCTAGGTAAGTCGCGTGCAGCCGCAGCAACCCGGTCGCTGATCCTTGAAATAAACTGTTGGTTATTACTGTCATCCACCGTTTCGTCAAGTTCAATGGTGATGACTGAGCTGTTAGTGCTTGAGGTTGAATTCACTACCTTTATTTCAGCCGTGCTGGCCAACGCCGACTCTAGTGGTACCGTGATTGATGACTCGACCAGTCGCGCGGAGGCGCCTGGATATTCAGTAATAATTAGAAAAAAACGTTGTGGGATTCTTGGGTCCTCAAGTTTCGGTAACGAAAACCAAGACGAGATGCCGCCAGCAAAAATAAGAATAATCGTCATCACGAGCAGGTAAGGATTTCGATAGTAAGCGGTCTGCCAACCACTGCTGGCATTGGTCTCCTCCAGCTTAGCGTCGCTCATTGTGTCATGCCCGTTTTATCTGCAACGAGCGCGACCCGCACTTGTTGCCCTTCAACAATTCGATGGGTTCCTTGGTTCACAACATACGGTCTATTGTCAGGCGTGACACCACCCGAGATACGCGCATAATTACCGCGCAGATTCGTAACGGTTACGACCGATCGCTTCAAGATAAATTCGGTTCCGTCTCCGTTTGTTGTGGGTGTGGCAATAAACACTGACCATAAGCCTTGTCGATACTCAGCCAGTGCTGTGAGTGGCACCCAAACATCTGTTGAGTCTGATTCTGATTGCAGTTCAACTTTTATAATTTCACCAGGAATCAAAGCAATGTTGCGTTTTTCGGCCGATAAATACACCTCCGCTGAGCGGCTCGATGAGAGGCTAAGATTAATACGATCGATTTTAGCTTCGCTAACTTGCGCCTGATGACGTACCTGCATAGTTTGGCCTAATGCTAATTTGCGTGCCGCCGCCAGCGGCATATTAACCTTGATTTCGGGGTTGCCGGATTGTTCAACTAACAAGATAGGTAAACCGAGTGTAACGGTGCGCCCTGCATCGGTTAAGCGATCTACGACAATGCCATCAAACGGCGCGAAAAGCTTAGATTTAGTAATCTCGAGTTGCACGGACGATAGCTGTGCTTTGACGACATCTAGGTCACCTTTAGCGGCGTCACGTTGCTGGGCCGCTTCATCGAGCCTTTGCTTGGATACGTTATTAGATGTTTCCAAACCCCTCAGTCGAGTGAGTGAGTTCTCTGCTAATTCTAGTAGCGCTTGAGCGCGTTGAGAGCGTGCAGTTAACTCGTTTTTTTCTGCCTCAAGCCTTCTTATGTCTAGCTTTGCAAGCAGCTCGCCTCTTTTAAAGCTTTGACCCTCCTTTTTATAGATGGATGTCAGTACGCTAGAAATATCGAACCCTAACTCAACACGTTGTGCGGCTTCTACCCGTGCAATATATTCATCTGAGGGCGGCTGGTTTTGGTTGATATCGTTTCCAAGTAATTCGACCAATAAGGTATCGGCGATTGGTTCTGATGCTGAGACGGATGAGAAGCTCGTACGGCTTGTGCCGACGACAAAAACCAGTAGCGCAAGCGCACAAACAACGGCGGTAATGGGCGAAAACAGAAAAGCATTTAGGTGTTTCATTTATATTTCCAGCGGTCGTATCGGATGAAATAGACTAGAAGCTAATCACGCACTTTAACCTTTGTGCGTTCATCTGGCTATGTGAGCGCAGTATTTCACCCTGCAAGTGATGAAATAGTGCGTTTTGTTATTGAAACTAAAGTATCGTATCGAAAAGGCTTACGGTCTCTGCGTGATAACATTAACCGTAATAACAGGAACTCCTTAAATGAGTTCGGTATATTAAGGACCTGTCAGCCCCATCTCTTTGCAAGGCATGCACTATGATCGAATCTTCTATTAATCTTTTGTCTGGCGTAATTGTCGGGTTTATCCTTTTTCAATCGGTAATTAATGCGCCGTTACTTTTTAAAACCTTAGAAATTAGCATGGCCAGACCCTTGTTACGTGCGATTTTTCCGATACTGTTCAAAATCAATACATTGCTTTCGGCGGGTCTCATCGCGCTTGCATTCGCGGGGGCGCACAATTTGAAGATACTAATTGGGGCAGCTGCGTCGTTTATTTTATCGCTGCTTTGCGCCCTGGCTGTGCCGTATACCAATCGCGCGGCAGATGCTGGAAACCAGCGCACGTTTAAAGTTTGGCATACGTTTAGTGTAGTCGTCACCATGATTGTCTTGGTGGTTAATATTGCGATTATCTATTGGTTGTGACGCGTGGGGCAGCGGCCACATAAACCCAAAAAAATGATCTGATGGTTTTAACGCCAATCCGAAGAGGCTTGGTCTTTAAATAATCGGTTTACTATTTCGCTTTTCCATAACCAATTTGCGAAAAAAAGGCATTTTTTAAATAATTTTTTACGGAAAAAAACTAACTAAGCCACTAAATATTATAGACTTTTATTTTCAGGGTCTTTTTTCTGCAGCACCTGAGTACAAACAGTTGTGCTTCACGAACAAAAAAAGGTGCCTATATGTCTATACGCCAGATCGTCTCATTGTGCCTCGCCCTATTGTACCTTTCTCTCACCCCTTATGCTTCGGCATCAACGCCTTTCGCTGCCTGTCCGACCGAGGCATTTATCATTCAAACCCCCGCCGGCACACCCATTACTTATGGGGTTGATTTGTCGATAGGTAGCTACAGTGTTCTTTCGGCTGATATGGGAACCACCAAAGTGAATGGTGCGGGCTTCAATTATCATGATAGTTATTTATACGGTTGGGATTATGGTGCGGGCACTTTGTCGCGATTCGATAGTGACTACACGCCGCAACCGTTAACTATTACCAGTGGGAAAATCGGTAATAGCTTTTACGTAGGTGATGTGTCGGTTGATGAAAACAAATGGTTTGGCTACCGCCCCGGCTACGGCTTATATATGGTCGATTTAACTGCCCCTGATAATGCGATGACCATGGTCCAGATTGCTTCGGCAGGAACGATGGGTAACCCCACGCTCACTGATTTTGCGTTTCATCCGACTGATGGCCTAATTTACGCGGTAGATAATAATGGCTTCTTGCTTACGATTGATCCGTCTACAGGCGCGAAAACGGTGATAAGGGAGGTGTTAAATGAAGCGTCAGCGGGGTTCAATTTCGTTTTTGGGGCACAATTCTTTGATGTTAATAACAACCTTTATATCAGTAATAACGGCAACGGCTATGTGTACAAAATAGACGTATCGGTGGCCGAGCCAGAAGCTCAGTTCTTTGCCTACGGCCCAACGTCCTCGTCGAATGATGGGGCGCGCTGTGCGCTAGCACCAGTGATCAGCAGCACAGGCTTAGATTTTGGTGATGCCCCTGACACTTACCAAACGAGTTTTGCTTCCTCTGGGCCCCGGCACGGTGAAACGACACTTTTTCTTGGGGCTTTGCTCGATACGGAAGCGGATGCCTATACCTTCCCTTTGAGCGATGATGCTAGCGATGCCAGCGATGATGATGATGGTATTAGCTTTGTCACAGGCATTGAGATTGGTACCAGCCCAGTTATAAGCGCGGTTGCCAGTCAGAGCGGTGGTACGTTGAATGGCTGGATAGACTGGAACCAAGATGGCGATTTTGATGAAAATGAGCAAATTATCACGGATGAGTCACTCGCTGTTGGGGCGAATACAGTGTCTTATACGGTGCCGATATGGGCTAAAGCTGGTGACACCTGGGCGCGATTTCGAGTGAGCACAACGGCGTCTATTGGACCAACGGGCGGGGTTGCTGATGGCGAGGTTGAGGATTATCAAGTGACTGTAACCGGCGGTAACGTCACGGTTATCTATTATCCAAGTTCTGAAGACTATACCACTATCGCTTATGAGGATTTGTGGCCAATTGAGGGCGACTACGATATGAATGATCTGTTGGTTAACATGCGCATCGCTGAATACTCGATCGGTGATCAGATTATTCGCGTTGAAATCGAGGGCCAAATAGCGGCGATTGGTGCAGGCTTCAATAATGGTTTCGCTATTCAGTTTCCGTCGGTTGTCCCTTCAGATGTGCAGCAGGCGAATATGGAGCTTGTCATCAACGGTGCCAGTATCGCCGACCCAACGCTTGACGGTAGCCAAACCTATGCGGTGGCCACGATTGTCGATAATGTTTGGAGTATGGCGACTCGTGGAGAAGGGACGTGCGAGTATTTTAGAACAGAAACAAACTGTGGATCAGGCTTGCGTCCTAGTTGGAAGCTGGTCATGCCGCTGGCCAATGGCATTGCGCAAAGCAGCTTCCCTGAACCTCCGTATGATCCGTTCATTTTCGCCACACCAGGCACAACACACAGCTCGATGGTTGATTCTACCGTTGGCGCGTACCCAGGCAAACAATGGGAGGTGCATTTGAAAAATAATGCGCCAACCGATGCCCTACACAATGGTTTGATTGCGATCGGTGACGATACCTCTGTACCCGCTTCGCAACAATATTATCAAACTGATACCGGCATGCCGTGGGCAATTGAGGTACCCAGTGATTGGAAGCATCCGCTTGAACGTGAGGATATTCGTGATGCTTACCCGCAATTCCAAGTATTTGCTGGTTCATCTGGCAGTGAGCAGCAAGACTGGTATATCGACGCAAAAGGGCAGGCCGCATTTATCTTTGCAGACTAAAAAATGGAGAATGATATGAAATCGAATAAGCTTCAAGATTCGTTTATGCACATTTCGATGGTGTCTGTAATCGCTGTTTTATGTGCTTGTGCGCCCAGTGGTGACGATGATAGCAGTGCAATAACGGCAAGCAGTGAGCCGGTGCAGAGCAGTGCAGAAATAGACCGCGATTTTGATTTGCGTTCCACAAACCCATTAGAGGTGACAGTGGCCAAAGCTGATCCGACAGCCGGTGAGGGTTATTTATCTATATGCCGGCACAAAGAGCAGCAAGGAAAATCAGTAATTGATTATGAAAACTGCTTATTGCGGACCCGCTTGAGTGAAGCGCCCTATGTAGGCTCTTTAAAGCTTCCCGCCCATTATGCCTCACTTTATGCTGCGCTTTGGTTTTATGACATTGATACGCCTCCGGTGATTGTAAAAATCCCCGAGGCGGATATCGATGCAGGCGCCGTTTATCTTGAGCTTTAGAAAGCGTATGTATGAGCACCTGCAAAGCTTCTTTAAGCCTGAGCACGTTAGTAACCAGAGCCCCGTTGCAGGCTCTGTATCCAAAGAATCAATGTTGCTCGGCAACAGGGTGTTTTGCCGCTAGGCTTGGCGTTTATGAGAAGGGCCTATACAGGCCCTCCGTTTCTTATATTTATCCTATAAAACATTGTGTGACGTGAACGGACTTACGCCTCGAACGTCTGGTTAGGAATAAAAATATTAATCACCTTGATTGCGGATGGCTGTCCGCGTGCGAAACCATCAAGAAAACTTAACCTGGCTCATTTTGAAATACTCCCTTTTCTTGAAGTTCTTATCTAATCTAGTTGCTAAGTTTGTCCATTCATCGGACTATTAGCGCAACGGACCTCCGTGCATCATTTACGATAAAAAAATAAAAAGGAACGTACGATGAACACACGACAGCGTAAAATGGTTGGGCATGGCTCGCTGATTATGCTTTTCGGTTTACTGGCCGGTATTGCGTTAGTCATGAAACTAATTGGCGGCTTTGAAGTATTACCTTCAATGATCGTTGAATTTGAGTTACCGGCAACCGAGCGCGCTTGGGCGCGCACGCATGCGGGTGGATTAATGAACGGTTTGATGGTGCTGCTGGTGGCGGTCGTTATTTGGGCGTTGAACGTGCCAGAGGTGTTGGAACGTAAATTATTTTGGATGATTGTTGGCGCGGGTTACGCAAATACTATTTTTTACTGGGCAGGCATGTTTGCACCGAATCGAGCACTCAGTATTGGTAGTAACCGCTTAGGTGAGGCAAATATTTGGGGCGTGATTGGCGTAGTGCCGGCCCTAATATTTACGTTTGTCTCAATTTACGCGTTCTTTCTATTGATGCGCTTCGCCTTCGCCAGTGCCGCGCAGAAAAACCAGGAATAGGGAGCTGAAAAAAAACCATGGAAACCGATTATCTAATTATTGGCGCCGGTGCAATGGCAATGGCCTTTGCTGACGAACTGCTCCGAAATGACCCGACCGCGGAACTTGTTTTTGTTGAACGTCGCGCGACGGTAGGTGGGCATTGGAATGATGCTTACCCATTTGTAAAATTGCATCAACCGGCGTTTGCTTATGGCATTAACTCTATTGAATTGAGTGAGAGTAAAACTGATCTGTCTAACTTGCCGCAGATACTGGCTTATTTCGAAAAAGCAAAAAAGCAATTTGATCGTACCAAACGTGTCACTTGGTTATTTAAAAGTGAATACACAGGTGAAGGTCGTGTCCGCTCATTGCTCGAC
>Ga0209494_1001004_pt1 | contig 12658 bp, 13 predicted proteins | sample EN1Hudseemescosm_FD_184628 | JGI IMG/M metagenome (GOLD analysis project Ga0209494, IMG submission 184628) | Methane-oxidizing microbial communities from mesocosms in the Hudson Canyon - EN1B Hudson Canyon (SPAdes) (version 2) | ecosystem: Environmental > Aquatic > Marine > Cold seeps | place... | reverse complement strand
CCCTGAGCGCTGGAGTGGTGAAATACGAAATTGGGACAAGGTAGATGAGGTATTCCTTAATCCTGAGAAACAGAAGGAAGTGGCGGCATAACTTTTTAACTTTAGGCGACAACTCTCTTGAAATCCGCCGCTAATAACAGGTTTTGATTGGAGTGAAGAGCCCTCTTTTTTTTCAGCAGTTGAAAGGTGTAATGGATCTGGTGTATGCAGGCAGTCTTTCGAGAGGGGGGGGGTCTGCCTTTCCTATCAGGTCACAAGAGATGAGAGCTTTTCGACTAGGGGTCGTGCCAACATTGTAAGAAAATTTTTAAGTTCAAAGAATCCAATAAAATCACTCAATAATTATGACAACTATTAATTACAAATATTACAACTCTTTTATCTTTGATTTTGATGGGGTTATTCTTGATAGCAACAATATTAAAAAAACTGCTATAGGAGAGGCAGTTCAAGATGTTTTGCCCAGTAAAAAAGCTGAAGAATTTGTAAGTTATTTTGTAGGCTTAAATGGAATCCCTAGAGAGGAGAAAATTGCAAAATATGTTCCCAAAGAGAAATATGAATTCGTACTTAATAAATATGAGTATATTATTGATAAAGAGTTAAAAAATGCCAAACTTATTCCTGGTGTTAAGAGTCTTATCGAGTCACTCTCAAAGCTACAAAAAAATATGATTGTCCTGTCTGGCGGTACACAAACAGAAGTATTGCAACTATTAAAAGATAAGGGTATTGCTAAAGACTTTGAGGGCATTTATGGTGGGCCAAGAAATAAAGAAGAAAACTTGAAAGAGGTAACTTTAGAAAGGCCTGTTTTGTATTTTGGTGATAGTGAGGTTGATTACATGGTGTCTAAGAATAACAATTTTGATTTTGTATTTGTATATGGCGCTAGTAACATGTCCAATTGGAAAAGTAGAGTCAAAGATTGGAAGCTGGTTGGTTTATTGATGGATTTTAATGATAGGTGTTAAGGAAAATGATAAGAATTGGTATTAATGGCTTGGGAAGAATTGGACGAGCTATATTTCGAGTAAATCAATTAAAGAAATATTTTGACGTGGTTGTGGTTAATGATATTAATCCTGATATTGATAATATCGCTTATACCTTAAATTATGACACATTGTATGGTAAGCAAGATATTCAGTTTCAAAGTAATGGCGACTGCCTTGTTAACAATATAGGTGATAGTATTAATATTCATCACGAACAGCACATTTATGATGTGGACTGGAATCAGTACGATGTGGATTATATTATTGATGCGTCTGGCGTATCGGATAATGTTAAACATGCAAGAGATTTAATTAAAGAAGGCGGTGTCAAGCGTGTGTTTGTAACACATTCTCCGAATGAAGTAGACTTTACGATGGTGTTAGGCGCTAATGAAGACAAGCTAGATATTAATAATCACAAAGTGATTTCAACAAGTATTTGCGATGCAGTAGCGTTAGGACCGGTTTTGAATATAATTAACAAAATATTTGAAATTAATAATGGCTATGTAACAACCTTACACCCATGGTTAAACTATCAAAACTTGATGGATGGGCCTTCTAGTTCCTGGTCTGTTCCTGGTGAAATTTATCACCATTATGCCCTAGGAAGGTCTGTAAACGGCAACATGATTCCGAAGCCTACTTCGGCAATTGAGGCCACTTGCAGAGTGACTGACGGCCTTACAGAACAGATGATTGGTTCATTTTCTTATCGAACACCAACGGCAATTGTAGGTAGTGCAGATATTACGCTTAATTTAAAAACCAAAACAGATAAGTCGGCAGTTATTGCAATATTTGAAGAAATAGAAAAGGCGCAGAGTATTAAAGTTATTCATAACAACATAGATCCTTTAGTCTCTCTTGATTTTTTACAATCAGAGTATTCAGCTATTGTAGACCATAGATGGACTGATGTTATTAATGGTAATTTGCTTAAGATGGTGCTTTGGTATGATAACGAATGGGGGTATTCTTCCAGGGTGGTTGATAAGGTGCGTTACGTAAGTGAGAGGGAAATATTATGAGAGTAGTGGCAGTTATACCTGTTAAATCGATATCAGAAAGGGTAGAAAGTAAAAACTTTAAAGAGTTTTTTGCAGGGGAGTCTTTATTTGATCTTTTGATTAAAAAGTTGCGCAACTCAAATGAAATTGATGATATTTATATCTCTTCTAACGCGCTTGATATAAAAGACAGAGTTGAGAGGTTAGGCTGCAAGTTTATTCAAAGAGCAGATGAGTTTTGTAATAATAACATTCCTTGGAGCGACGTGATTGCATATGTTGCAGATTCAATTCCAGAGGATGATAATACAGCTATTGCATGGTGTCATACAACCTCACCATTGTTTGATGAATATGATGAGGCTGTTAAATCTTATAAAGCCTCAATCAAAGATGGAAAGTTTGATGGACTGGTAACTGTGTCAGAGTTGACTGAATTTATTATATCTGAGAATAGGCAACCAATCAATTATTCATGGGGACCTTGGCATCGTTATTCACAGCACTTAGACACAATGTATGCCATTACTGGCGCCCTATTTATTGCGCCAAAAGTTGAAATGGTTAGAAATCGATATGTAATATCAAAAAAACCTGATTTTTATATGGTACCACCACTTCAATCGATTGATGTTGATACTGAATATGATTTTAAATTAGCCCAATTGTTAATGCAGAATAAGGAGTTGCTCTCCAATGCTTAAGAAAAATTATTTTTTGGAAAAGTTAAATAATGGTAAGCCAGTACTCGGTACATGGATTATGATGCCATCTGTGTTAACTGTAGATGTTATCGCCTCAACTGGTGTTGATTTTGTAATTATTGACAGAGAGCATGGCCCTATTAGTTTTGAAACAGCTCAAGAGATGGCGATGGCGTGTGAATCACGTGGTGTATCTCCGATTATGCGTGTTGGTGATATTGAGCGTTCATTCATTCAGAATGCATTAGATGTTGGCATGCATGGTATTCAAGTCCCAAATGTTGATACAAAGCAAAATGCCAAAGATGTGGTTAAGTTCTCAAAATACCCCCCTATGGGTGACCGAGGCTTCTCCCCATTTACCAGAGCGGGTGATTATTCAATTGATAATGCCACAACATTAACCAAGACTGCCAATAAAAACACGGCTGTTATTTTAAATATTGAGGGCAAAGATGCGGTTAATAATTTTGATGAAATATTAGAAGTTGAGAATGCCGATATTTATTTTGTTGGGCTATTTGACTTAAGTAAAGCACTTGGCATACCTGGCGATGTTTCTAATCCTATTGTGATTGATGCATTGGCTGAAATTATTAAAAAAGCTGACAAAGCTGGAAAATTTGTTGGAACAATTGCTACCACTAAAGAGAGGATGGCTGAGTTTTTAGAAATGGGCGTTAAGTATATGGTGTATTTGGTTGATTGTGATATTTTACGATCGGGCTATAAGTCTATTGTTGATGCATTTAATCAGGAAGTAAGATAATGGCGCAAATTTATATCACCGATTATATTGATAATCCAGATCTGGAGCAAGAGGTGTTAGGTAGTAGAGTGTCTATTGAAAATAATACGGATACTGAAGTCTTGTTAGTTTGGCATGAGCATATTAACAAACAGTATTTAGACCAGTTTCCCAAAATAAAAGGTGTAGTTAGATATGGGGTTGGGTTTGATAATATCGACCTTGAGGAGATTAAAAGTAGAGGCTTGGTTTTTTGCAATACACCCGACTATGGTACTGACGAAGTGAGTGATACCGCGCTAGCAATGATGCTCAGTTTATTGCGAGGTGTTTTTGCTTATAATGTGTTTTCAAGAGACTACACTGATACTTGGCAAGAGAATACTATTGACAAATTACGTAGAGTATCTGGACTGACATTAGGCGTAGTTGGCGCTGGTAGAATCGGCACTGCACTAATGAGAAAAGCAAAAGCATTAGGTATGAATATTATGTTTTATGATCCTTATAAAGATAGCGGATATGAAAAGGCTATCGGTGTTAATAGGTGTTATGACTTATCAGAATTTCTTGCACAATGTGATGTGGTTTCAATGCATACACCGCTTACATCGGAAACTCGATCCATGGTAGATGAAAATTTTATTCATAATATGAAGCAAGACTCTATTTTAATTAATTCTTCTCGTGGTGAAGTTGTTAAGGATTTAGATGTGATTTATAAAGCCCTGAAGTCAGAAAAGTTATCAGCAGTGGCATTAGATGTTTTGCCCGATGAGCCGCCTATTGATTGCAAGTTGATTAGAGCATGGAGAAGTCATGATAAAGAATTGGCGCACAGGATAATTATCAATCCTCATACGTCATATTACACACAAGAGTCTTATATTGAAATGAGGATTAAAGCTTCTGAAAATGCTAAGCGTATTATTGATGGCGTTGAGCCGCTTAATATTATTGTAGATGGCAGGTAGGTTTTTTTTGACTAAAATATTTCAAACAAGTCCTAGATTAGTGTTTTCCATAGAGGATAAAGTATATAAGTTTTTCAACTGTAATCACGACTGCTCTAGTGAGGTAAAGTCCATAAGGTCTTCATTGTTACAATCAAATTGTGACGCAGTATCTGGCTATACAATGAAGATTGTAGAAATTATTCAATCTTTTGATAATTATTACATTATGAGGGTAGCTAAGGGTGCACAGTTGTCAACTATACAAAGTAAGAAGTATTGTAATTTAGCAGGATGCTGGTTGCGAGTTTTTCATAAATCATCATATAACGCTCAAAGTAAGTCCATTTTTGTTTTTGGAGATTTCTCTGTTTCTCATTTGTATATCGATGATAAATATAAAGAAATTACCGCTATTGATCCCGGAGTTGGTTTTGGGAAAGTTGGTGAAATTGAAGACGATATTTCAAGATTTTTAGTAAGCTTGATGCAAACGAAAAATTTTAATATTAATAAATTAAATAGAAATGTAACTGGATTTCTCAGTGGGTATGGCGTTGATAAAATAAAATATTCTGATTTAGATAAATCTATTAAGTTTAGAATATCTAGAAATTATGAAAAAAGAATAATATTAGATACTGGATTGAAGCGATTTTTTTCAGCTTATTTTTGGTTAGCAAATTCAACTATTAAATATTATTTTATCAATAAAAACTTAAAAAAGATAATTAAAAATGAGTATTAAAGTCTTTATATTCATAGACAGTATTAGACCTGATGAGAATTGGCTGGGGCTTGTGCAAATTTTTCAGAATTGCAGCATTGAAAGTCATATTGCTATTGTTGGTAGTGTTGATAAAAAGTACCAACAATATTTATCTCCGAATATTTCAATATGTAAAAAAGCCAAAATCAAGGATATTCGCAAAGGCGATATTATTTTTGGCATGCCATCAAAGTATCTTCTACTAAAAATTATTAATATTATTTTTACTAAAAATATTTTTATAAATATCGGCCCTGGAAAGATTACAAAAGCTATTGGTATTTACAAACACCCTGAAAAGAAAATCAAAAATAAAATATTTGAGTTTGCTAAGTATTTAATGCCACATAATTATTATTTAGCTGCAGATTTTGAGGATGCAATGTATCTTGCAACAGCATATGGCAGGGATATAAATTTTTATTTACCTATTGGATTGCCTAAGAGTGTACACATCGCATTAGAATTCTCACAAAGAAGAGAAAAAACCAAAATAGGAGTTTTATTTGTTCCAACTCATAGATGGGAAGGTGAGGTTTCTGTTATTAGTAAGTGGCTGGCTAATGATGTGTTTGTTAATAAGTTAAACAACGATTACGATATTTTTTACAACAATCACCCTGATGAAGGTAATTGGGAGGTGTGTGAATCAGTTATAAAAACTAGAGAATTAAGTAGTTCTTTTTGGAAAGATATAGATGTTTTAGTAACCGATTACTCTTCAATTGCCCATGATTTTTTATCAGCCGGTGGCAAGCATATTATTAATATAACAACAGATCTGTCTAAATTTGAAAAGCATCAAGGAAAAAGTCCGCTTCCATTGAGTAAGCAATTTCCAGGTGTCTTATGCACCACAAAAGATGATTTTATACATACGCTTAATAATTTCAAACCAAGTAAAAACGAAATAGATATTAAAGATTTTTCAGACTTATGGGTTCGGAAAATATTGAGCCGTAAATAAAATAATGAAAAAAATTAACGCACTTCAGGATTTAAGAGGTATTGCAATACTTATGGTTGTGTTGTTTCATAGTGGAAGCACTGTGTTCGGTGGACACAATATATTTATGCATGGGAGCAATGGGGTGCTTTTATTTTTTATATAGTAAAAGACAAATCAATAAAAATTTTAAGAGTTGTAGGTAATGCTAGTTATTCAATTTATTTGATTCATGCTATTGTGATAAGCGTAGGAAAGTATCTTATATTGGATATGGATATTTTAAAATTTATTTTGCTTTTTAGTCTGAGCATGCTACTAGGATATATTTATCATATATATTTTGAAAATACAGTGCTCTATAAGATCAACAAGCTTTTAATTAGAAAAAAATCATGACAACATTAGAGATAATTTTATTTCTAAATTTTATTATTATATCTATATTTGCATATGTAAATAAATATAAAGCTCTGGATAGTGCTGTTATGTATTTTTTAAGTATACTGTTATGTAGCGCTTCTGCATTCCAGTATTTAATTTTAGATCCTAATGATTATAATCAATATAAAATTATATTTCAGAAGTACCCAGATGGTTTTTCATCCGTTTACATGCAAGGGCATGAACTGGGGTTTAACTTTTTGATCTGGCTATTTAAATTATTAAATTTCAGCTATGAGTCATTTATTTTTTTTATAGTGCTTGTTTTATTTTATGGAATTATGCATGTATTAAAACTATTTAATAAAGATAAATTATTTATTTTTCTTTCAATAATTACACTAGTTGTCTCTTTCAATTTAACTTCTAACCTATATAGGCAGGCTATAGCTGTATCGATAGTTCTAATGGTATTGGTACGCAATAGAAGTTTTGTAAGTCAATTTGCAATAGTACTAATAGCCACAATGTTCCATATTTCTGCTATAACAATGCTTCCTTATTTGTTTATGCAGAAAAATAAATCTTTACAAGTCTTATTTATAATATTGCTGCTTTCACTAGTGCTTTATTTTGCTAGGATTGATGGTATTTTATTAAATATTATTGGCGTGTTTCCCACTTATGTGGAGTTTATCCCCTATTCTTCATTGACAAGGGTGGCACACAATATAGAGGGAAGCGACAAGATTCAATATGCATATAGGTCATATTATTTTTTAAGCACTATATTAATTTTGTTTTTTGTTTTTAATTATAAAAAAATAGCCAATCGTGGCTTTATCTCAATGCAAGCTAACTGGAGATTTATTAATTTTTTGACTTACGGTGTTTTTTTATATGGCGCCACATATAAAATAGGATCAATGTCTCGATTAGGAATTTATTTCTATATATTAATACCTATTATTTTGTATATTTGTTTGAATAGTGTACTTAACAATAGAGATTCAAAAATAATATTAATGTGCTTTTCGTATGCTAGTTTGTTGGGTCTTTTTTTCGTGAAGAATCTACATTTTAATTTTATATAAATGAATTATGATATCAATTAAAAGATTAATCTGTTATGTTAAATGATCAAATAATATCTGTAGTAATGGCTGTTTACAATGATGAGAAATTTCTTTCTGATGCTATAGAAAGTATTTTGAAGCAATCTTATAGTGATTTTGAGTTCATTATTGTAAATGATGGCTCTACTGATAACAGTGTTGCAATTATTTCAAGATTTCAGAAATTAGATAAACGAATTGTTTTTATAGACAGAAAAGAAAATAAAGGGCTACCATACTCACTGAATGAGTCTATTACTCTTGCAAAGGGGAAATATATTGCAAGAATGGATTCTGATGATGTGGCGGTAGAAGATAGGTTTGAAAAGCAGATTGATTTTTTAGAGCGAAGACCAGATATTGATATATTGGGCGGTCAAGTAGCTCTGATTGACTCGAAAGGGTTAATTTTAAAATCTTCAAAAAAACCTCTTTCGTTTAATAAAATTAAAAAATCTGCAGAGTTTGTTTGTCCTATAAGCCATCCGACATACATGGTTAAGAAGAATGTATATTTGACACTTGGGTGCTATAGAGACTCTTTTGTTTATGCGCAAGATTATGACTTTATTTTAAGGGCTATTGACTATGGTTTTATAATCGAGAATATACCCGATAAGTTAGTATATTACAGATCTTTTAAAAATATGCATTCTACTTCCAAAAGGCAGAGACAGTTGTATTTGGCTCGTTATGCTTTGAGGCTTCATAAAGAAAGAGTGAGGGATGGAAGGGAATCAGATAGAACTTTGGGAAAATTAAAGCGTACATCATTTAATGCGAATGTATTATTTGCTTTATCCTGGAATTTAAGAAATAAAGTTATTAGAAGGAAATTTCCAAAAATTGTTTTTTTTATTTTAGCATTTCTTTCATCATTACTTCATTATGAAGTGTTTAATGCCAGTTTAAGAGGCTTTTTATATGCAAAATATAAAAGATAAAATTCTAGTTTTGCACCTTATTACAGCATTAGAACGTGGAGGTGCTGAAAAGATTTTATTTGATACTGTCTCAGGTCTAAAAGACCAATTTAATCATAGAGTTATTGTTCTTTCAAAGAGAGGTGCTTATTGTCAAAAATTTGAAAAAATTGGTATTCCAGTTGAAAAAGTCTCTACTCGACTATTGTGGCGTTTATTGTTTTCTGAAAGAAATCAATATTTAATACATAGTTACCTTTATCATTCCCATATAGTCTCACTGCTATTTAAAGGTATTGGTTATCGTGTGATCTGGTCAATTCACAGCTCTATTTTTGATATTGTAGATTTTAAAACTAAGATAGTTAGCTGGCTATCGTATATAGTTCCAAGCAAGATAATATACGTGTCTGATTTTGCAAGAAATCAACATGCTCAGATTGGGTTTGCCAATCCAAAATCAATTATAATTCACAATGGGTTGGATATTAATAAATTTAATAATAAAACCCAATGTGCTTTGGCTATTGATAAGGGCTATACCAATATTGCTATGATTTCTAGATATCATACTGTTAAGGATTATCCTAAATTTGCTTCTATTGCTTCTATTGCTCTTCAACTCAACCCGTCTTGTTATTTTTATTTAATAGGTAAAGGTAACAATAAATCGAATAATGAATTACTGAATTTGCTTGAAAAACATCAACTTTTAGACAATGTAAAATTGATGGGCGAAGTAGATGATATATCTACCATATTGCACTGTTTTGATTTGTTGGTTTCAACATCACGAGCGGAGTCATTTGGGTTGACGATACTAGAGGCAATATTGTCTGGGGTCAATGTATCAACTATCAACTTACCAGTTATGGATGAATTACTCGGTAATTACAGCTCTAACGAAGGAAACCTGTCAGATGCAAATATTGCGAAGATATGGATACAAAAGTCTAAAAATAATCTGGATGGTGCGATTGTTAGGCACGTATCAGATAATTACTCATTAGTTAATATGATTAAATCGTACAATAATTTATACCAAGGTTGTTCTATATGAGCATCAAAATAATTTGCCCTACATGTAACAATACTCTAGATGTGGGCATTTCTGATAACGACATGATTGTTTGTGCAATTTGTGGAGAAGATTTCCCTATAATTAAAGATACTCCAATTCTTTTATCAAAAAATAACGAATTATTTAAAAAGGAAACAGCGCTTATACTATCATCTAGTGGATTTAATATTGGATTTAGCGCGAAAATTAGCAAGTACCTCCCAGCCATAACGCTCAATAATTTTCAAGACAATGCAATGGATTCATTCATTGACAGTTTGGATAGTGTTGACAAATGTTTAATTATTGGCGCAGGGCATGATCATAATTTAAAATTAAGGTTAGTCCATAATGGCAATAAGGTAACAGTTACGGATGTAGTTGCTTCTCCAATCGTAGATTATGTTTGCGATTGCACTAATCTACCATTCTCAGACGATCAATTTGACGCAGTTTTTATCATTGCCGTACTCGAGCATGTTGTAGAGCCTCAGTCTGCAGTGAGTGAGATTTCTAGAGTTCTTAAATACGATGGAAAGGTATTTTCAGGCATTCCATTTATGCAGCAGGTGCATATGGGGTGTTATGATTTTACAAGATATACTTTATTAGGGCATAGGTGGTTATTTAACTCTTTTGAAATGGTAGAGCTAGGACCATCTTCTGGAGCTGGTAGTGCATTATTATGGTCAATAACATCTTTTTTTAGATCATTTACATCTCGAAAATTCTCAACTTTTATAATAAAGGGTGTTGTCCGTATTTTGTTGTTCTGGATTAAGTATTTTGATTTATTGCAGAAAAACTGTAGTGACTTTGCGCTTGGTAGTTATTTTGTTGGCATCAATAAGAAAAGGGCTGTTCTTAATAAAGGAGATTTGATCGATTTATATGATAAAACTAAATTAATTAGAAAATAAAAAAACTTTTATTTATCGTTAATGTTGATTAGTTTGTTATTTCGCACCGTTTGGCTCTTACTTAAGCCGCTAATGAGCAGGATTATGACGTGCATGTGCTTTGTGCTATTACAATTCATGACGAATATTTTGAGAACTTAGATTTTAAAGTACACTCATTATCATTTAATAGAAGGTGTCAAAATATTTTCAGCGAACTTTTTTGTTTTTTTAAGTTGTATCACCGAGTTTAAAAGATAAATCTTGATATAGCCCATTTAGTCTCCTTAAAGGTCAGCGTCCGCGCATCTACACCTAGATTTTTGCTCCAGTTCTACATTCCATGTCAGCAGAGGTTCCAAGTTGTCAGGCTCTTTAGGTGATTCTTCGGGTAGATGCATCAGATAATTGAAAGGTGTCAGTCCATTGGCTTTTACTGTTTCGATAGGACTAAAAAGTACTGCACTCGCATTGCCGCCACTGGCACTATTAGAAAAAATCAATTTTTTTTACCGCTGTAATATTAAAGATCTTGTTTTGTACATCTTTTATTGTTGTATGTTTCTTAAGGTAGTCAAGTTATGTTTCTAAAATACTTGGGTTTAAATGAATAGTTAGGAAATAGTGTTATAGGGTACCTATAAGAATCAACTGAACATTGATTTTGTATTCTGTTTAAAATAGGGTGGAAGTGTTTTGAAAAAAGTATTTGTTACATCAAATGTTTGTTGGTCTCTTTATAACTTTAGAAGAAACCTAATAATAGAGCTTGTTGGATTAGGATATGAGGTTATAGTGTATGCTCGAAAAGATTATTACACTGAGAGACTTGTAAATTTAGGGTGTAATTTCATTCCACTTTCAATACAACCTTCGGGGATGAATCCACTAAAAGATTTATTTACTTTATTTTCCATGATTAAGGTTTTTAGAAAACATCGTCCTGACTTTATCCTTAATTTTTCACCTAAAAATAATATTTATGGTTCATTAGCATCCATATTCATTAATGCTAGAGTAGCTAATAATATTGCAGGCCTAGGAGTCGTTTTTATTGGAACATCTTTTTTAACAAAAATTGTTAAATTACTATATAAGTGTAGTCAAAGATATTCTGAAGTAATATTTTTTCAGAATTGCGATGATAGAGATGTTTTCTTAAATTATAAATTATGCAAACCAAAACAAATATATATGTTGCCTGGTTCAGGAGTGGACTTACAAAGGTTTAAACCTTCATATATTCTCTTAAAAGATCCTATAATTTTTATCATGGTTGCAAGAATGCTCTATGATAAAGGTGTTAAGTATTATGTTGATGCAGCTAGGCATTTGAGAGAAAAATATGGTTCATCTGTAGAATTTAGACTGTTGGGATTTGTTGAGTCTGATAATCCGGCAGCAGTATCAAGGGAAACTATGAACAAATGGAGTAATGAAGGAATAATTAAATATTTAGGCACTTCTGATAGTGTGGAAATAGAAATGTCAGATTCTACATGTGTTGTATTACCATCTTTCTATCGAGAAGGAGTCCCTCGTTCACTATTAGAAGCTGCAGCTCTGGGAAAACCAATAATAACCACCGATAGTGTCGGTTGTAAGGAAACAGTTGTTGATGGTTTTAATGGTTATTTAATTGAACCTAAATCATTGGTAAGCTTAATTGATGCTTTGGAAAAATTTATCGAACTACCTTTAAACGAAAAAGTTAAGCTGGGTGTTAATAGCAGAGTTAAGGCTGTTCAAGAGTATGACGAAAAAATAATTATTAATAAGTATGTTAAGTTTTTATCTAGTTCTAAAGTAGAAGTAGGCTGAAAATATTATTATTTCTTTGCGCCATAATCGTTCAATAAAGACATTATCAATCCAGCGTCCTTTGCCATCCATGGAAATACGGATATCGTGTTGCTTGAGAACATCGGTAAACGCATTCGAGGTGAACTGCGAGCCCTGATCAGTATTGAGTATCTCTGGTGCACCATCAGACGCCGCACGTGCTTGCGGTTAACAATCAATCCCTCCTCATCCAGCAGCGCGTCACGTAATCGTCTGGCGCCATAGAATGGATAACGCAAGTGCAGCACATCCAGATGACGCATCAGGCTCAACTCTTCGTCGCAGGGCGCTTTAGATTGATAATACG
>Ga0209494_1000997_pt1 | contig 12687 bp, 20 predicted proteins | sample EN1Hudseemescosm_FD_184628 | JGI IMG/M metagenome (GOLD analysis project Ga0209494, IMG submission 184628) | Methane-oxidizing microbial communities from mesocosms in the Hudson Canyon - EN1B Hudson Canyon (SPAdes) (version 2) | ecosystem: Environmental > Aquatic > Marine > Cold seeps | place... | reverse complement strand
AGTTAAAAAAAGTAACAAAATAAAAGAACTAGTTGGATTTCAAGCCATGAATAAATTTATGATAATGGTACACAGTCAAGATCAATTACAAGTATTGGGAAGAATTGTTGCGAGTAATAAAAAAATTAAATTATCAGAAATATTAATCGAATATGAAAATCATTTAAAATTAGCCTTAGAATCTAAACCTACAATAAAAACACATAGTAACGTATTATTACATATTTTTGGATTTTTTTCAAAAGAATTTTCTACTTTAGAAAAAGATAAATTTTTTGAATTATTACAAAATTATAAAAGTGAAAAAATTACAATAGGTGAAATTCTTGCAGAGGTTCATCCAATAGTATATAGATTCAATAAAACATATCTAGCAAGTCAAACATATTTTTTATTATATGCAAATGCAGAACAAGGAAATATCTTTAAAATACTAGAAGAAAATAAAATTAAAAATTAGAATCATTTTAGATAAAAAGATTTTAAATTTAATGAAAACTTAATTTTGTATTCAAGAAAAATTTGTATTGTATACAGGTCTTGCAGCTTCAGGAACTTCTGCTGAAGCAGATTCAGATACGGATTCACCTCTTGCCTGATAAACTCTAACTTTATGAAATACATTATGAGATGAAAATATTGCCATTCCTGCAATTGCAGCTCCAATGAAATTTCTTATAGTGATATCAAGACTAGGTTCTGAAGCAACTAATGAGAGTTCAAATACAACATAGAAGTTATCGAATAACCAAAATGCCAGAGTAACCCAAGCTAGTATTCCACCTATCAAGTAACCTAACCTAGCCTTCTGTTTGACAAATGAAATAGCAAAAAGAATTGCAGCATACCAAATGACTGAACCAATCAACCAAGGAATTTCCCAAACATCTGTTCTATCATCCATCCAATAGTATGTTGTACCAATGAAAGCCATGGCACATAAAGTGATTAAGAGAATTTTTTGATTCATTTTATACGAAGTTTTTTCTCCTTCAGATTTTGAAATAGAATTGAAAACTTTTGCTTCTTCTCTAGCAGTTTGAATTGCTTGAGTCATATGTGCTAATTGAACTGGAACCAATTTTTGTGCAGAATCATCTTTAACTATAGAATCATGCACCAAACTATCAACTAGAGGTCTTGCTAGAGAGGCCTTAACTGGAGTTACTAAATCAATCCAATAGGATGATAATCTAGGAGTCAAAAATGGAATTTGAATAATATTCAAATTTCTATTTAGAATTGAAGAATACAATCGCATTAATTGTTCATACGTCATTATGTCAGGACCACCAATTTCTAAAATTTTTCCGGCAGTTTCTGGATTTTTCATTGCACCTACCAGGTAATCCACAACATTTTCAACTGCAATAGGTTGTGTTTGGGATTTAACCCATTTTGGACAAACCATCAAAGGTAATCTTTCAACAAGATATCGGAGCATTGCATAGGAACCACCTTCAGCACCAACAATTACAGATGCTCTTAATTCAGTCACAGGGATGTTGCCTGAGGATAAAATTCTACCAACATCGTGTCTACTTTTCATATGTTTTGATAATTCTAAACCTTCGTTAACTAACCCACCAAGATATACAATTCTTTTCACACCAGATTTAGTTGCAGCTTCTAAGAAATTTTGAGCCTGTTGTTTTTCCCTATTTGCAAATTCAGCCCATTCTTTTTTTGAACCTTCCATTGAATGAAGTAAATAAAATGCAGTGTCAATTCCTTCAGTAGCTGCAGATAAGGAATCAACATTAAAAGCATCTGCTTGCACATATCGAATATTTTCAGTATCAGCATATTTTGATCTAGACATAGCTTTAACCTTAAATCCAATTTCAGATAATTTTGCTAACAATTTTTTTCCAATGAATCCGGTGGAACCAGTAACCAAAATATCATAAGGTTTATTCTGAGAAAAAGTGTCAGACATTTTTAAAATTCATTACTCAATTTCTTTAATTTTCTTAAATCAGTGATTTCGATATTACTACTTAATGTAACAATTTTTGCAAGTTTAGGATTTGCTTTTTCACCAAGCTTCAATACCGTGTCACCTCGTAATCTAACCTCTATCGTAGTTTTTTGTTTAGCTAAATTTTTTGCAAGATCTTTTGCTTCAGATAATTGTTTCAGGAAACCAGGCATTTTTGTAATTTCAATTGGTATATCAATTATATCAATTATTTTTGTACTACCATCCACATGAAAATTAATTGCTGGTGAATCATTGCAAGTTACACTTAATTTTCCATTATCAAGATAAGATAAAAAATTAGCGGGAAGATCAAAATCTTTCATTGTCATCCACACCTATTTTGTTGCTGTAATGGTTAGTTTACCAGTAAGGGAAACTGTACCAGTTGGGACAACTTGCTCATTCTTCATAATCTTACCAGCCATCTCAAGATTGTCAAAATCATAAGTGATTGAGGCGTGTTTCTGTGTAAGTTTGTCAAAGATTTCAGCAAGAAGGTTAGCCCATTCTTGTTCTTCTGTACCTGCCATAAAGAAGAATTTTGGTTTATGATATTTAACGGACGATGATAATTGATGCTAGTGCTAAGAAATAATATTTTAGAAATATTGGCACTAGTGTAGATGGTTACCATTAGTTAAATATCTAAAAGTTGATAGAATTTAGTGGTCTACATTAGAGCTAAAAAAGTCAAATCAGATCAATATCTGTATCTAGTCAAAAGTGTATGGGATTCTAAAAGAAGTACATCAAAACAAGAAATTGTAAAATATCTAGGCAAGGCTTCAGACGTAATCAAGGACGATATACCATTAGAATTCAGAAATGATGCTAAAATTTTATCAGTTCTAGCATCATACAACCCAGAAGATATACAAAAGAGAGAGGATGCAACAAAAAAATCAAAACAGCAATTATTCAAAAAATTAACAGATGGAAATATAGAGGAATGTATTAAAATTTACAAAAATTATGTGGAAATATTCAACATAGCAGATTTCTTTGATAAAATTCTAAGACCAGTAATGGTCAAAATAGGAAAAGATTGGGAAACTGGAAAATTAGCAATTGCAACAGAACACGTAGCAAGTAATATTGCCCAAACATTAGTAAAAATTATCATGGAACAATCTTCAGGTACTGGGAATAAAAAGAAAGTAATGATTTGTGTACCAGTTGGAGAAGAACATCATATAGGATGCGATGTACTTGAAACATATCTAACAATAAAGGGATTCAAAGTTTTCAATATGGGAACATCAATTCCAACTGAATCAATAATGGAATTCATAAACATGAAAAAACCAGACATAGTTTTAATTTCAATTACAATTCAAGACAATGTACTTGCAGGACAAAGGTTAGCAAAAAAAATTAGAGGGCAAAGTAAAATTCCAATTTTAGTTGGTGGTTACGCAATGCAAATTGAAAATACTCCAAAATTTGAAGGTAATGTGATAGGTGATACCAGTTTGGAAGACATTCCAAAGATTTTAAGAAAAATACCATTAACTAATTAACAATTTAAAAAAGATTCAATTTTTGGAGTACATAAAATGGAACTGTGTGCAGCAGAATCAGTTCCTATACCATAGCTAATTGTAGAATCACCAACAAAAAATAAACCTTCAATGCCAGGAATTTGGTGTGGCATCTTAGACTTCCAAACTTTACCAGGTTCTTTAACAACAGATTCAACTAATTTCCATGCCATAGGACGTTCCCAAAGTAATGCAGAATTAAATTTAGGATAAATTGAAGAAATTTCTTGTTTCATTTTACTAACAATATTCTTAATTTTTTCAGAATCTTCAGTTTCTGAAGGGAGTACAGGAGTTCCTGCAATAATCAAATGTTCGCCTGGAGGGGAAACAGATGGAGTGATATTGGATATGAAAAATATTCCCTTAGTCACATAATCATCACCTACAGGAAAGACAACCTGGCGAGTATCTATCTGAGAATTTAGCGCAAAATGTACTTCGACTACGGAAGTAGTTTTGTTTAATTTATCAATTTTTTGAACAAATTTTCTATCAATCACATTTTCTTCAAACAATTGATTTAATGCAGTATATGCAGGATAGGAAATTACAACTGAATTTGTAGGAATAAATTTTTCAGGATTTGAAGAATCACTTACAATAACTCCTGTAACTTTAGAATTTTCAATAATCACTTTCTTTACAGATTGTTTTGTTTGAATATCACCACCTTTTTCCAAAATAAAATCTCCAAGAACATGACATATTGAATCATATCCACCACCGTCAGGATATGCAAATTCACTTGTACCACCCTTAAAGGGATTAGCACGAATAATAGTTCTAGCAAATTCACCTAATGAAATATGATCAGCAGTATCAGCAAAAGCTAACATACATACTGCTTCAAAAAATGCATTTGTATCCGCATCCAAGTCATTAGTAATTTTTGTTAATGGTATCTCATCCCATAATTCTGTTTTTTCAATGGAAGAAAATGCCAAGGGCAATAATAATTTAAGAAGTCTAACCCTACTTTTGAATGGAATCAAAGATAGTTTAAGTAAATCAATCATTCCTTTAGGATAAATATGAAAACCGGTTGTCGCATAAAATGCAATATCATCAACTTTTGCTAGTTTTAATCTAGATTCAATACCTAAATTTTTTAAAATAGTAAAAATTGCAGATTTTTTATAAAATGGCATTATATGAAATCCATTATCAAGAACATGATTTTTAAATTTCATCGACGCAGTTCGTCCGCCTAACTTGGTTGATTTTTCTAAAACTATCACATTATGACCACCATGTGCCAACAAAGCACCAGTTGTTAAACCGCCTACGCCTGCACCTATAATGATTGTAGGGAGAGACACGATAAAAATTTCTAGATTTTTCTATTTAATAGAGGCTAACTTAATTGAATAGTGCTAACTAGACATAAATTTAATTAGATTTAGAATAAATCTCAGCACAGATTATAAATTCGGACATAACAGAATTCATTTTTTTTAATACTAAAATTTTCAAAAATGGAATTAATTTAAGAATTCCATGGAGTTTTAAATCCACCAAAATGGAAATGCTAGTTCCAGACAAAGTTGAATCATATGTTTCAATAAAAGAAGTACCCCTCACAGGACCAGTCAAAATAAACACCTTGTGTACATTGGGTTTTACAATAACATGTTTTGTTTTAATTTTAATTTTTCTACCTAAAAAATCAATAGACTCTAATACAATTTTTTCATTTAAGGAATCACTAATTATCTTTAAAGATTTAAAATATTTCGGCATAATTTTATGAAAGTTTTCTACATCAGTACTAATTGAAAATATTAGATCACGTTCAAGATTACTTTTTTGGATAAGATTAGAACCACTCATTGGATGATATCTTTCTTAAGATAATCCCATAAATTTGATTTTATTACATTCATGTCAGGATAATGTTTCTGAATTTCTAAACATACGTTAGCCAAAGATTGTTTAACGGCATCAGTTTTTGTAGGATCAGTTAAAGGATATAGTCGAATTGTGGTTTTGTTTTTATTAGTAATTAGTTGGATAAAGAATTCATGATGGGAGTCATCAATTACAACTGTAGATAATAATGCAGTGGTACCCCGAGTATCTATGTACATATCTGAAATTTTAATTAAAGGGGATTTTTGAAATAGAGGGTCAAACAGAATTGAAAAATCAAAAAGATTCAAACTTTTATCTAATACAATGTGAGGCAATATTTATTTAAAAAAAATTTTTTATAAAAGCAATAAATTAAAAAATCAATAGTGCCAATAAGATTAAAACAGTCTAGTGCTAAAAAAATTAAAATATTGAGTAATTTTTGCCCATTTTAGCACTAGATAAGAAATTTTTTGTCTTTTAAATAAAATAAAAACAAAACAAAGTCATGTTAACTGAATTAGTTCACCAAAAAAATTGTAAAAAAAATGAGATGATAACAGATGCTTATACAGGAGAAATTGCATGTAGTAGCTGTGGAAGTGTTTCATCTGAACCAATTATTGATTTAGGCTCAGAGACAATTGGACGAAATCCAAACGATTATCAAAATAATTCTAGAGTCGGTGCTAAAAGATCATTAAAAATGATAGATATGGGCTTGTCAACATTAATTGAATCTAAAGATAAAGACGTAACAGGAAAATCATTATCACTTGAAAATAAAAGAATGTTCTATAGATTAAGAATGTGGGATAGAAATAGTCGTTCTGCAATTACATCTAAATCATTTCAAAAGGCATTCACATTGTTGGATGCAATGAGTTCAAAATTAGGACTACCCCAATCAGTAGTAGAAGAAACTGCATATCTATTTAGAAAAATTGCAGCAAGAAGAATTCTTGCAGGTAGATCAACATCAGCAATGTTATCAGCAACAATTTATGCAACATGTAGAATTACAGGTACACCTAGAACATTGCAGGATGTTGCAGATGCAGGAAATATTAAGAAAAAAGTTCTTCAGCGAACATATAGATTTATTGCCAAAGAATTAGATATTAATCCTGAAGCATATACACCATCTGAATTCGTTACAAGGATAGCAAAAGGTTTGTCACTTTCTGAAAAAACACAAAGATTAGCATTTAAAATATTGGATGAATGTGCAAAGAAACAAGTTTCAACCAGTAAAAATCCAATGGCAATGGCTGCTGCAGCAATTCATCTTGCATCTACTACCAATAATGAGCGTGTATCTCAATTAAAAATCTCTAAAATTTCAGGAATAAGTGCAGTAACAATTAGAGAAAGAAAAAGAGAGGTAGTTAAAAAAATTGGAGATGTGTCAAATGGGTAGAACTTGTAGAAATATCTGTACGAGGTATCAAGCCAAAGCAGTTCCAAATAAAATTAGATATGAAATTGGTCAAAAGAGATGTACATTTTGTGGTATTTTTCTGACATTAGATGATGTTAGATGTATTTGTTGTAAAGCTGTTTTAAGAACAAAACCACGAAGTAAAAGAAAACAACAATAATAGTATATGATTAAAGTTTAGGAAAATAGTTTTAAAATAAGTAAATTATTTTTTAAAGATTTTTTTCCTGAAAATTAATACAAACAACAGTGCAGGAATAGCGACTAATATAGAAATTGCAATTACGAAAGAGACATAATCATTAAAAAATAACTTTGTGTCAAACCAAGCTTTTGGAAGAACACTAAAAAAATCAGAACCAGAAAAATCTTCAATTGTACCTACTGCTAAAGCATATTTTCCACTTTGGTTTTTCTCATCCAAAACTAGGATAAAGTATTGACCATCAGCAGGGATTGTTGTTGTTACTTCTTGTCTTTCCCAGTAAGTCACTTGTCCAAATGGTTCATAAAATTCATTTCCGGGATAATCACCCTCATAGAGAAATTTTTGAATGTTTGATTGAATATCTAATGATGATGCCTCCCCAGTAAACAAATCATCATTCATTAAAACTAAAGAAGGCGAATAATTTTCAAGACCATCTAGTTTAGGTATCACGATACTTGAATAAAATGAATCGCCGGCCTTAGCATCAAATTTATAAAATTTTGTTTCGCCAACCCCTAAATTGTCATAAATTGCCCATGAAATTTTATGATCAGGTATCTGTAATGCTGAAGCAAAATCCCTATGAGAATCATCATGACTGATTAATTTATGCCCATATGCCGGAGATATTGAAATTAGAATTAAAACAAAAAGAATCAAAAATAGGTGTTTCACATATTTTCATAAAAAAATTAGTATTTTAAGAAGAACATTAAAATCAAAATGTTAGCACTATAAAAAAAATATTAATTTATTCATATACAAAAAAAATAAAATATTATAGTTGCACAACGAGGTAATTAAATGCAATATGTAGAAAGAGAATTAGCTCCAGATACAAAAATACCAATTAGATTAGGATTCATCAAACCAAATGGAGCCCCATCAATTATTTCGTTATGGTATATCGACATGAATGGAAAAATTTATTGTGCTACACAAAAAACTGCAAAAATTATTCATTATTTAGAAAATCAACCCATATGTGGTTTTGAAATTTCAGCAGATCAACCACCTTACAAAGGTTCACGAGGAGAGGGGATTGTTAAAATTATACCAACTAAAGGTCCTGAAATATTAAATATTTTAATTAAAAAATACTTAGGAGAAAAAGAATCAATATTATCAAAATTTCTAAGAGTGCATTCCAAAAATGAAATTGCTATTGAAATAACACCTACAAAAATATTTCATTATGACTATTCAAAACGTATGAAGGGAATCTAAAATCATGAATGATGATGGATGTCCTACATGTGGTTCAAAAAATTATGGAACTGTAGAAATGAAAAAGAATGTAGAAGAATTAGTTGTTTGGAAAAAACAGTGCTACAATTGTAAAAAATTTTGGCACGGTTCAGATTTTTAGCACTATAATATTTAGTTACCACTATTTTAAATATAATATTGACTAATGTTATGTAATGTCAATACAACCGACAAAACAACAAAAACCACCAGCATTGAAATTTCTAGCCATAATTTCAATTGCTACAGCAGTTATCCTGGTGCTTACAATTACACCATGGAACATAATCCCAACGTCAATTACTGAGGATGTTAAAGTAATTGCCACAACTGAACTGGGTTGTGTAGGAGAATCCGTTCTCGGACACTCAGTAGTTGTCGAAAACTGCTCAGCCAAAGTGGGTGACACTATATCGGCCACATTTTACGTCCCAGCATTGGAACAAAATGGATATTATGACAAAATCCATGAAAAATTAGAAAAGGTCACCCCTTAATTCTACTTTTTATAAAAAAGATCATCAAAACAAATAAGAACTGAAAAATTATTTTAAAAATATGTCAAATAAAGTCAAATGTTCACACATTCTTGTTGAAAAACAAAGTCAAGCCCTAGAATTACTAGAAGAAATCAAAAAGGGGAAAAAATTTGGAGCAGTTGCAAAAGAGACATCTACATGCCCTAGTGGAAAGAAAGAAGGAGATTTAGGATATTTCACAAAAGGACAAATGGTCAAAGAATTTGAAGATGTTGCTTTCAGATTACAAATTGGAGAGATATCTGATCCTGTTAAAACAGAATTTGGCTATCACATTATCAAACGATTAGGATAATAAAATATTAATAAAAATGACAATTCTAACGGAAAAAATTCTAAATGATATTTTAAAATATTTAGAAAAGTCCATTGATAATTTAGCAATAGATGCATTTGATAATTTAGAGATAGAAGGAGGAATTCAAGGAGTGAAAAGTTTTCTAGAAAATCAATTCGATATCAGACTAGAAAATTTACTAGTTGCAAAAAAAAGTAGTATTCATCATTTGGAGTCAGGAATGAAAAATAAAGTGATACAAAAAAAACAAGAACTTATAGAAAAAATTTCTAAAAAATATGAGAATTAAATAAAAGCGTCAAGACCAGTTTTTTGAGAGTTACCAGTTTTATTTTTTTCTAAAACTTTGGTCATTTTAGATCCCATGGATTTTGCTGCAGTGATTTTTCTTTTACCAATCCAATAATAGGTTTCATCGATAGTATCTTTAGCAATTAATACAACTAGTTTACCAGTATCTTTTCTACCAGTTCTTCCTCTTCTTTGTATAAATCGAATTGAACTTGGAACGTTATCATAAAAAATAACCTGATTAACTTCAGCAATATCCAATCCCTCTTCTCCAACACGAGTAGCAACTAATACTTTGAATTCCCCATCTCTAAATTTTTGTACAACTTCAATCTGCTTCTTTTGTTTTAATCCAGTATCACCAGCTTTTCCAATCAAAATACCTGCAGGAATTCCAAGTTCTGTAAGTTTATTGAAAATCATGTCTACAGAATCTCGATAACTGGTAAAAATCAGAGCTTTGCCAGGTACAGAATCTAAAATTTCTTTTAATTTTGGAATTTTTGAATGCTCTATACCATACGATTGTGCTTCTTTTGCAAGAGATAATGCTTTAGTAAAATTAGGATCAACCTCAAACAGATCTTTAACACCTACCCCTTTTTTTGCCTGCGCACGTTTACAAAATTGCAAAAAAGGAGTAATTCCATGAGCCTCAAGAATGTTAAGAGCATAATGAATTCTAATTCCAGAAAATAAGGGTTTTGCAGATTTTCTACTTTTTGCTAGTACAAAGGGTCTCAATCGAAGTAAGGCGGAAAGGGATTGTTGGTCATTTAGATTAAGACCATTTTTTCTAAGAGCATCATACCGTTCATCTAAAGATAATTTCAATAATTTCTGAATTGTTTTTAATTCAGGAGGTAATTCAACATTAATCCATTCAGTTTTAGTTTCTTGTATGTAGGGTTTTACATCAGGACTATTGTCAGTTCGTTCAGCAACACTTGAAATTCTTAATCGTGTTAAAATTTCAGTAGCTTTTTCTTGTTCACTGGGAAGTGTTGCAGTCATTCCTAAAAGTCGAGTATTTGAATTTTCAAAATGCTCAGCAATACTAGAGTAAGCATAATCTCCAGTAGTACGATGCACTTCATCAAAAATTACCAAACTAAATTGTTGTGAAGTTATAATTTTTCTATTTAGATCATTTCTAGCAACTTCAGGGGTAGCACAAATTATACGACTATCCCAAAGTTCAGTTCGTTTTTCAACACTGTCCTCACCAGTGATTAATGTTATTTCATCAATGGTTAGATTTTGTTTTAAAAAGTTAAAATGTTGATTTACTAAAACTCGAGTTGGAGCTAAAAATAAGATTCGAGAGGATTCTCGAGACAAATATTCGGCAATTACATGTAATGCAATCGTAGTCTTACCAAGTCCAGTAGGTAAAACCACAACACAGTTTTCATTCATTGCTTGATTTGCAAGATTAATTTGATAATCTCGTTTCTCTACAGAATTTTTTTGGATGTATTTTTTTTCAATATATTCAATCAAAGTATAAAGGAAAATTAAAATTTAGGAATTTTATGTTTTCCCTGTGTAAAAAACTACATGTTGATCAATATTTAAGAAAAAGATACTAGGCATGAAATTTGTGGCTAAAACAACAATTATTGATAAGATAGATTTAGATAATTTATTCAAATAAAATGAGTATGATTTCTAAAGGTCTCATTTTAGGAATATGTGTAATAATAATAGGTGCAATTCTATTAACAATGACAAGTTAGCAATCACAATAAATTATTTCAAAATAGCTAAAATTCCACCAACTATCAAACCACCAACTACAAGAAGGATCATACTTTTACCAGAAAATACAGAATTAGTATACTTACTCCAAAATTTATCCATATTAAATAAAGAATTATTCAATTCATTAAGTTTTTGAATAAATTAAAAAATTGAATAAAATATGTGAGTACAAATAGAAGTGTTAGTAAATAAAATTATGCCATTGTTATGTAAGGAATGTAATGGAAGAAGATTCCCCATTGCATTTCCAGAAGAAAGAGATGCGTTATGGCTTTGTGAAAAATGTAAAAATTTTGTAAATATTAAGGATGAATTTATTCGTGAATGGACAGAAAAAGAAATTGAAGAAAATAGATTGAAATTAGAGAATTTCACTAATGATGTAACTGCAGAAAAAACACCCGAAATCAAAAGGCGTAGTGGCGTAAATTAGAAAATACATTGGAATAAATAATTTAATTTCAGACAAATATCATGGGCATTCTAAATAAAAAAAACATAATCAGAAACATCATGTTAGTAATTGGAATAATATTTGCAATAGTATTCTCCATTTTAGCAATAAATGATTTAGAATTAGGTACAATTACTCAGTGGACAGTGATGTCATCATACTTTATGATTATTTTTCTGATAATTGGGATAGTGCTCAGAATTACTCAAAAATAGTGCTCAAATATCTTGTCCAGTAGTTACCCATTCAAGTGTACGAAGTGCACCTTGATAATATTTCATGGCACCCATCGGATCAGGTAATTTAGAAACATCAATCAATCGTTGTTCAATATCTTTACGAAATTCTTCAATTTCTTTTTCAGTTTTCATAAATCATGTATTAATTTTTAAAGTATAAATTAATTGATTGTAAACATGCCAATTCCATACAAATTACCAATTCTAAAAAACATTAGTTACCTTAGCGGAATGATGTTCACATTTTCATTATTCATTCCTTTGATTGCTGAAACACCATCAGCCGTGGATACTAATTCACTAACAATACTTTCAATAACTGGAATGATCGTATCATTTGGAATTGGTATGAAGATAAGAAAAAAACTATCAAAAAAATAAAAAATTAAACTAATTGGTAATTTTCATAAATCCTTCTTGTACTAAGAATTGAATTCCTTGTACAAATGAATCATCATCTATGGAGCCATCAGCCCACCAACCGGCATTATTTTTTATCCAGACAGGAATTTCATTACTACCAGTTCCTGAACCCTGTTGAGTTACAGGGATTTTCATAAATCCTTCTTGTACTAAGAATTGAATTCCTTGTACAAATGAATCATCATCAATGGAGCCATCAGCCCACCAACCTGCATTATTTTTTATCCAGACAGGAATTTCAGATGTGTTTGATGTCATTGTCGAAGAATTTCCAGCAGTAATTACAAAAGAAGATATGTTTACAGTAGATTTAGAATTTCCATATTGAGATTTAACAATATATTTTCCATCAGAAAATTTTTCATTTAATTCTACAGCATAAGAGAATTTACCATAAGTA
>Ga0209494_1000996_pt1 | contig 12696 bp, 9 predicted proteins | sample EN1Hudseemescosm_FD_184628 | JGI IMG/M metagenome (GOLD analysis project Ga0209494, IMG submission 184628) | Methane-oxidizing microbial communities from mesocosms in the Hudson Canyon - EN1B Hudson Canyon (SPAdes) (version 2) | ecosystem: Environmental > Aquatic > Marine > Cold seeps | place... | reverse complement strand
TTGTGTCTTATTAGGTAACTGGCAAGGCAGGGAACAGACCGTGACTGCATCCAAGGTTCAAGATGTTCAACTGGAACCCTTGTCCATGGACTTGGCTCAACTGTTTATTTATACCTCAGGCTCCAGCGGTCAGCCAAAAATAATCAGTAAAACCCTGCAACAATTACAAAATGAAATTGTTACCCTGGAAAAATATTGGGGGGCATTACTGGCAAATTCTGAGGTATTAGCAACAGTTAGTCATCAACATATTTATGGTTTGTTATTTCGCGTGTTATGGCCGTTGGCAGCAGGGCGTGGTTTTCATAGTGAAATGTATTTAAGTCCCGAACCTTTATTAAAGGCTATACAGGACACTTCTGCCTGCTGGGTGGCCAGTCCTGCTCAGTTAAAACGACTGGATGATTTAACGGATTGGAAAAAGATTGAAAAATTAAGTGCTATTTTTAGTTCAGGTGGCGTATTAGCTGATCAATCGGCTGTTCAGATACAGCAATGCAGTGGCCAGCAAGTGATACAAGTCTATGGTAGTTCTGAAACCGGCGGCATTGCCTGGCGTCAAGCACTGGATGATAGCTTATGGACAGGCTTTGATGGTATAAACATTACGCTTGATAAAAAAGGTATTAGTCACTTAACTTCGCCTTATCTGCCAGATAACAAGCCGTTTGTACTTGATGATAAAATCGAATTAGCGAGTGCTAACCGTTTTGCCTTATTGGGACGCTTAGATCGTATTGTAAAAGTAGAGGAAAAGCGTTTGTCTCTGGATGAGATGGAGCAAAGTTTATCTCAATTGGCAGAAATAGATCAGGCAACGACCTTATTATTAACGGCTAAGCGAGATAAAATATTAGCGGTAGTTTGTTTAACGCCACAGGGACAAGAAAGTTTAAAACAACAGGGCAGGGCAGTGTTGATTAAACAATTAAGAAAACAATTGATGACTCAGTTTGAAACCGTGGTGTTGCCTAGGAAGTGGTTATTTGTTTCCTCATTACCCGTCAACACACAGGGAAAAATTAATCAGCAATTACTATCACAACTGGTCTCCCTGGATGCAAAGCGTTATCCACAAGTGTTAAGTTATGAGAAACAAGATGAAAATACTGTTTTGTCGTTACAGGTATCTGATAAATTAATCTATTTTTCAGGCCATTTTCCTGAACAGCCTATTTTGCCCGGTGTGACACAACTGGCCTGGGTGGAAGAATTTGGTAAAATTCTGTTTGATATTAATAAACCTTTTTTAAGCATGGAAGTGATTAAATTTAGAAAAATCATTCCCCCAGGAACGGTGGTGAATTTAAAACTTAACTGGAAAGCTGAAACCAGTAAATTGTATTTCGATATGTCCTCAACTGAAGGCGCACATAGTTCCGGGCGAATGATTTATGGAGAGCGATCATGAGCTTATGCATCATCATCCCGGTTTATAACCATAAGGATGCTATAGGCCATGTGGTCGAACAGTTAAAACCCTTTAAAATAAGCTGTTTGTTAATTAATGATGGCAGTTCTGAGGATTGTACGGCTGTATTACAGCAGATAGCCAAACAGCATTCGTCCTGGGTGACTTTGTATGAACGGGCGGAAAATGGTGGTAAAGGTGCTGCTGTTGTAGATGGGTTCCAGTTGGCCATAAAAAAAGGTTTTAGTCATGCCATACAAATAGATGCGGATGGACAGCATAAGCTGGAAGATATCGCTCAATTTGTCCAGGCTAGTGAACAATACCCGCAGTATTTAATATTGGGGCAACCACAATTTGATGCATCCGTACCAAAAAGTCGCTTGTACGGCCGCCAGTTTACAAATTTATGGATCTGGATTAATACCCTTTCTTTTACCATTGCCGATGGTATGTGTGGTTTTCGTTGTTATCCCTTAGCCGCGACAGCTCAGCTATTGAGAAGCAATACTGTAGGCCAGGGAATGGATTTTGATATAGATATAGTGGTCAGGCTGTATTGGCAAGGCGTTGATATGCTCAATATCAAGACCGATGTACATTATCCTTTAGATGGCGTCTCTCACTTTCAACTATTGCAGGACAACATATTGATATCTCGTATACATGCACAATTGTTTTTTGGCATGTTATGGAGAATACCTAAATTAATCATGAGGCACTTTTGAAAAATCATTGGGCACAAATTGAAGAACGGGGCATTGTCTGGGGGATGGACTTTTTATTAAAAGTATATCTGCTGTTGGGCCGTAAAGTATTGCAGGTTTTTTTATATCCAGTGGTTAGTTATTATTGGCTGCTTAATAGTAAGGGCCGTGCTGCCAGTAGAGAGTATTTACAGCAATTGGCTAACTATCAGGGAAACGCATCCAGCAATGTTAGCTGGAGGGATAGTTATCAGCATTTTATTAGCTTTGCCAATGCGCTGATCGATAAGCTGGCGGCCTGGAGTGGCTCCTTAACCTTAGATGATGTTGAGTCTCATGGACGTGAACAGGTTGTAAAGCATCTTGAGCAGGGACAAGGTGTGCTTGTTTTAGGCTCTCATCTGGGCAATCTGGAAGTCTGCCAGGTGATTGCCAAACTAAGAAAGACCATAAAAATAAATGTCCTGGTTCATACCCAGCATACGGAAAAATTTAACTCTCTGTTGAATAAGTACGCAGAATCAGGCTCATTGAACTTGATCTCCGTGACAGATGTAAATGCCGCGACTGCAATGATGTTGCAAGATAAAATAGAGGCTGGAGAACTGGTTATTATCGCGGCAGACAGGACCCCTGTTTCAGGTGGTGGACGGGTTGCTAGCAGCAGTTTTTTAGGTCGCCAGGCAAACTTTCCGCAAGGGCCTTTTATTCTGGCCTTATTATTAAAGTGCCCTGTTTTCACCTTGTTTTGTTTAAAAGAAAAGCATAAACAGGTGATTTATTTTGATCATTTTAGTGATCAGATGAAGGTGTCTAAAAAACAACGTACAGCAGCCATCCAGCAAGCTGTGGATGCCTATGCAAAGAGACTGCAACAGTACTGCATTAAAGCGCCGTTACAATGGTTTAATTTTTATGATTTTTGGCAGATAAACGATGAATAACAGCAAAGGGATTATTGATGGGCAATGGCTAACAATTGAGCAGGTCTGTGCCATTGCAGAACAAACAGAGAGTGTGCAGCTCAGTGACCAAACAGCCTTTGTTAAGCGCATCAATAAGGGGGCTGAGTTTATTGATACCTTATTAAAAGAAGAAGGCTGTGTCTATGGGGTAACCACGGGTTATGGCGATTCCTGTACGGTGCCTATCCCTCTGCAAAATGTCTCTGAATTACCTAAGCATCTGTATACCTTTCATGGCTGTGGTTTAGGTAAGCATTTTGATCCTCAACAAACTCGGGCTATTCTGGTGGTTCGCTTAAACAGTCTGGCTCAGGGTTTTTCCGGGGTACGCTATTTATTGTTACAGCAGATAACGGAATTGCTAAAGCAGGATATTTTGCCTTTAATACCTGAAGAAGGTTCGGTGGGGGCCAGTGGTGATTTAACTCCATTATCTTATCTGGCTGCTGTATTGGCGGGTGAAAGAGAAGTGCTTTATCAGCATAAAATACAGCAAACTAGCGAAGTGTTTAAGCAATTAAATATCACGCCTTTAACCTTAAAGCCTAAAGAAGGTTTAGCGATTATGAATGGCACGGCTGTCATGACAGCGGTTGCCTGCCTGGCTTTTCAACGAGCCGATTATTTATCGCAGCTTTGTAGCCGTATTACCAGTCTGGCCTCAGTCGCTTTAAAAGGTAATGCCTACCATTTTGATGAGAAACTGTTTTCAGTCAAGCCCCATCAAGGACAAATAAAAGTCGCACAAAGAATAGCGGCTGATTTACAACTATCAAAACAAGTCCCTCGTAATGATAGCCGCTTGCAGGACAGATATTCATTACGCTGTGCACCGCATGTTATCGGTGTACTGGAAGATGCTTTGCCCTGGTTTAGGCAGTTTATAGAAAACGAATTGAACAGCGCTAACGATAACCCCATTATTGATGCTGAAGATGAACATGTTTTACATGGCGGGCATTTTTATGGCGGCCATATTGCATTGGCCATGGATAGTATGAAAACAGCCATAGCCAATTTAGCTGATTTAATGGACCGGCAGATGGCGCAATTAATGGATGTTAAGTTTAATCATGGCCTACCTGCTAATTTATCCGGTGCCAGTGATGAGCAAGCGATGCTTAACCATGGTTTTAAAGCGGTACAAATTGCGGTTTCAGCCTGGACTGCAGAAGCTTTAAAAAATACTATGCCAGCCAGTGTGTTTTCACGCTCAACTGAATGTCATAATCAGGATAAAGTCAGTATGGGAACCATTGCAGCAAGGGATTGTGTGCGTATTCTGGAGTTAACAGAACAAGTGGCAGCAGCCATGTTAATCGCGGTAGTACAAGGTGTGGAATTACGTGGTGATCAGAACTTATTAAGTGCTGAACTACAAAAAACCATTGCCGAGGTCAGAGCACAGTTTAGTTTTTTACAAACAGACAGGGCGTTGGAATCAGAATTGCGTCAGTGCATACAGTTAATCAGAGACAGGCATTGGAGTTTGTATGATTAACGCCATTACATCTTGTCAGCTGGAAATTGAAGTTCCCTTTTTTGATATTGATCTAATGGAAATTGTCTGGCATGGACATTATGTAAAATATTTTGAACTGGCGCGTTGTGTGTTGCTGGATAAAATTGGCTATAACTATATGCAAATGCGTGATTCTGGTTATACCTGGCCAGTGATTGATATACGCATTCGCTACGCTAAATCAGCGCATTTTCGACAAAAAATTATTGTGCATGCAGGTATCAGTGAATGGGAAAACCGATTAAAGATCAATTATGTGATTAAAGATAAGCTAACTGGCGCACGTTTAACGCGAGGTCATACCTGTCAGGTTGCTGTTGATATGGCAACGGCAGAAATGTGTTATGAATCACCTGCCATCTTATGGGAAAAGCTGGGGTTGACGAAACCGTGAGTCAATATGATGTGATTGTTATCGGTAGCGGCATCGGTGGGCTGACCGCAGCCAGTTTATTGGCTAAAGCAGGAAAATCGGTGTTAGTCCTGGAAGCGCATGATAGACCCGGTGGCTATGCGCATGGCTTTAAACGAAAAAAATACCAGTTTGATTCAGGTGTTCATCTGATCAGTGGCTGTGGATCTCAGGGCTATAGTGGTGGGCAGGTTATTTATAAAACCCTGCAAGCATTAGATATACTGGATGAAATTGAATTTATAGATATTAATCCATTTAGCCATGCGCATTACCCGGAGCTTAATATTGCCTTACCGCAATCCCTGAATCATTTTGTTAATGTCTTAGCTGAACAATTTCCAGCTGAACGTGATGGCTTGCAACAATTGACCGAACTTTGTCTGCAACTGACCGAAGAAATCACCATTGCTGATGAATTAATGAGGGAGGTTGATCTTGAAAGTGCGCAACAATTAATGCCCGCTTTATTCAAGTACAGAAAATCAACTTTAGCCGAAGTTTCCAGTCAATTTATTAAGGACCCAAAATTATTAGCGGTTTTTGCAACAAACTGGCCGTATTTAGGCCTGCCTCCCTCTAAAGTTTCGTTTATTTATTGGAGTACCATGTTGATTGGCTATATGGTTGATGGCTCATACTATTGCAAAGGTGGTTTTCAGCAGCTTGCTAATACCCTGGTAAAAGGACTGCAGAAGTATGCTGGAGAGATTCGCTATAAATCGCCAGTAGAAAAAATCATCATAAGGAATGAGCAGGTTGTAGGGGTAGAGCTAAACAATCAACAAATTACCACTCAGCAAGTGATTTCCAATGCCGATCTTAGACAAACAATTTATGAGATGGTTGGTGAGCAGTTTTTCCCCCCTCGCTATTTGCAACGTGTTAAAAAAATGCAGCATTCTTTATCTATTTTTGCTGTGTATATCGCGACCGATATCGACTTAACGGCACTCAATATTGGACATGAAATCTTTTGTTATACCGATTTTGATCATGAAAAAAATTATGCTCGCACTCAACAAGGTGATATTTCATGGATTAGTATTACCGTGCCGACATTAGTAGAGCCAGATCTCGCGCCAGCAGGTCAGCATTTATTGATGCTAACTACCTTGCTACCCTATGAGCTAGTTGAATCCTGGAAACAGCATAAATCCGATTGCATGCAAAGTATGATAAAAATTGCTGCAGAAACAATTCCTGACCTGGAAAATCATATTTTGTTTAAGGAAGGTGGTTCACCAGCCACTATGCAGCGATATACCCAAAACCACCAAGGTGCTGCTTATGGCTGGAATGTCACACCCGCTCAGGTTGGTCCAGCCCGAGTACAAAATAAATCGCCTATAAACGGCCTATATTTTGCCGGCCACTGGACTTCACCCGGTGGCGGCGTCTATGGTGTTAGTGTTTCTGGGGTACAAGCGGCGCAAAAAGTTTTAAATGTTCGGAAACAGTCTGATTTCTGGAGCTTATTGAAGTCGCAAGAGCGGGAAGGGGTGTTGGGGTAGTTTCGCTTATAAGTCACGCGTTTATACAAACTGCTTTGTGCCTCCATCAGCCTGGATATAGATCGCTTCAATAGATTGTAGGAATAGCGTGCCCATCAATCTACTGATCTTAAAACATGGCGAGAGATTTCTCATTCCCCCATTTCTCCCAAAAAAGCCCTTTTGGATATTAATTGTTTACGCATATATAGATGAAAAATTTTGTATCAGGATATGAGTGTGACTGATCATAAGCTTTATGCTATTTCTTTTCTGATATCTGAGGTTGTGTACGGCTATAGGAAGCGCATCATGCCGAAAGATGCGCTTCGTACCTCAGCCCATCCTATGCCAATAATTGTCTTAACTTACTAGGAGCCTGTCCTATAGCTAACATTCAAGTCAGCGGACCACCATATATTGATTTTGTTTTCAAAAACTTTAGTTCTCGGACAGCCTCAGTAGCAGTGACCTTATTGTATGGGTGCGAATAGTTGATTTAACAATGCGCACCAAAATTGTGCGTACTATCTTTTCAACGGTGCATACAATAAAGTTTTCTATTACATTAGCTCTATTTATTGTTAAAAAATGCAGTTGTTTGGTTTATTAATTTATATATATCAATGACCTATGTACTGGTGGCATGGATAGTGCATTTCCAAGTAATAATTAAACTTTATCGAGTAGCTAGAATGAGTACACAGTCATTAAACTTTTTTTCCTTTTCTGGGAAGATGAAGATTTTGCATACCACATGGGTTGCATTTTTCATCTCTTTTGTCGTCTGGTTTAGCCATGCACCCTTAATGTTAGTGATTGCTGACAGTCTGGGGATGAGTAAAGCTGAAATTAAGACTATCTTGATTTTAAACGTGGCACTGACAATTCCTGCAAGAATTGTGATAGGTATTTTAGTAGATAAATTTGGCCCTAAGCGGACCTACTCTATCTTATTGGCATTAGGTAGTTTACCTACCTTTATGTTTGCTTTTGCCGATAGCTTTGAGCAACTCGCCTTAGCCCGTTTTTTATCGGGTTTTGTTGGGGCTGGCTTTGTGATTGGTATTCGCATGGTTGGTGAGTGGTTTCCTGCTAAGCAAGTGGGTATTGCTGAAGGTATTTATGGTGGTTGGGGTAACTTTGGTTCTGCGGCTGCGGCAATGAGTTTACCAACATTAGCTTTAACTTTTGGTGGTCCTGATGGATGGCGGTATGCGATTGCATTAACGGGTGTAATTGCACTGATTTATTCGGTTATTTACTTTTTTAGTGTGACAGATACCCCTAAAGGGTCGACTTATTTCAAGCCTAAAAAAGCAGGTGCGATGGAAGTAACCAGTATATGGGATTTATTCTTTTATATATTGATGACGATTCCTTTGTACGCGACTTTAACTTTATTAACCTGGAAGTTATCACCCGCTGGCGTTAGTTTATTATCTGATTTTTCTGCGCTATGTATTTACTTCGGTATCTGGATTTTATTCTTTTATAACGTATATAAAATCGTGCATGTAAATGAAGAACATTTAACGCAACCAATTGAAGAAATTCATAAGTACAAGTTTAAGCAAGTGGCTATTTTAAACCTGGCTTATCTGATCACTTTTGGTTCAGAGCTTGCGGTTGTTTCAATGTTACCGATGTTTTTTTATGAGACTTTTCATGAGTCACAAGGTATTACATTGGTACAAGCGGGTCTTTCTGCATCAGGTTTTGCCTTTATGAACTTAATTGCACGTCCAGGTGGTGGTTGGATTAGTGATAAGTTTGGTCGTAAGTTGTCATTATCTATTTTTATTATTGGCTTATCAGTTGGTTATTACTGTCTGTCTCTGATTACTTCAGATTGGCCCCTTTTTGCAGTGATTGCCTTAACCATGTGTTGTTCATTTTTTGTACAAGCAGGGGAAGGAGCAGTATTTGCAATGGTGCCACTGATTAAAAGACGTATGACAGGGCAAATTGCCGGTATGGTGGGTGCATATGGTAATGTTGGTGCAGTATTATTTTTGACAGTACTTTCATTTGTTTCGCCTTCAGTTTTCTTTTTGGTGATTGCGGGTGGTGCCTTGATCGTTTTGGTCGCCGTTCAATTTATAGAAGAACCTAAAGGGCATATGGTTGAAGTACAGGAAGATGGTTCAGTTGAAATGATTGAATTGGATTAAATAAACTGTAGGAGCGCAACCCCTGGTGCGATTTAGAGTAACATGTCCGACATATTATTCGCGCACAGGGCAGGCGCTCCTACTGATTATATTAACTATATAAGAAATAAACGATGGCAAAACCTCAGCTTAAAATCACCCTGGGTACTTATAGTACAAAAGGTATAAAAGAAAGAAATGAGGATTTCTTAGGGGCACTAATACCCGAAGGACTGCAATTAACTCATAAGGGTATTGCTGTCGCTATTGCCGATGGCATGAGTGGTAGTGATGCAGGACATGAAGCCAGTCATTGTTGTGTCGCCAGTTTTTTAAGTGATTATTACAGTACGCCAGATTCCTGGTCAGTAAAAAAATCTGGTCAGCAAATTTTATCGGCAACAAACTCCTGGTTATACAGTCAGGGTCAACAAAAATACCAATCAACAAAAGGGATGGTGAGTACTTTAAGTATATTGGTACTTAAATCAACTACCGCCCATATGTTTCATATTGGTGATTCCCGCATATATCGCTTGCGTCGTGGCAATTTAGAACAAATGACTCGAGATCACCGTGTTTGGGTGTCTAAAGAAAAAAGTTATTTAAATCGTGCCATGGGAATTGAGCCAAGACTAGAGGTTGACTACAAAGGTTTTCCGCTGGAAAAAGGCGATGTTTTTTTTATGAGCACCGATGGGGTGCATGATTTTATTGCAGAAAAAACCTTAAAAACCTTTTTACAATCAAATGAAGAATTTGATGTTATCGCAAAACAGATTGTTCAGCATGCCAGCGATAATATCAGTGATGATAATTTAAGTTGTCAGTTATTCAGGGTGGATGAAATCCCCTTGGCTAAAGAAGATGAGTTATTGCGTCAATATGCCAACCTGCCTTTCCCGCCACCTTTAGAAGTTGGGATGATGCTTGATGGCTATAAAATTGAAGAAGAATTACATGCCTCTAAGCGGACACAAATCTATCGTGCTTTTGATACCCAAACTAATACTCAGGTTATTTTAAAAACACCTTCTGTTTTATATGAGGATGACACTCAATATATAGAACATTTTTTGCATGAAGAGTGGGCTGGAAGAAGAATTGAACATAAGCATGTGCTTAAAGTGCTTGCTTCAGACAGGGTTAAAAGCTGTATTTATTACACCACTGAGTTTATCAAAGGGCAAACCCTTAGAGAATGGATGGATACTCATTCGAAGCCTTATATTCGAGAAATAAGGTTGATTGTTAAACAAATAGTCAGTGGAATACGTGCTTTCCATCGTATGGAGATGTTACATCAGGATTTAAAGCCTGAAAACATCATGATTGATACCAATGGAATAGTCAAAATCATCGATTTTGGTTCAGTAAAAATTGCCGGTATTACTGAAATGACACCCATCGAACAGTCTGCAGAGAATATTTTAGGGACTCTGAATTATACCGCGCCAGAATATCATTTAGGTGAAAGAGGTTCTGTAAAATCAGATTTATATTCAATTGCTGTAATCAGCTATGAAATGATCAATGGTGCCTTGCCTTATGGTGGTGATATGCCAGAAAAGCCTAATAAAATAAATTTGGCAAAACTACAATATATCCCCAGTTTTCAAAAAAATGCCATGGTACCCGTATGGATTGATGGTGCGTTAAAAAAAGCCTGTTCAATATCTCCTCAGGGACGATACGACGCAATGTCTGAATTTTTACATGATTTATCGCATCCCAATTCTATTTTTTTACAAGATACAGCTGATATACCGCTTATTGAGCGAAACCCTATAAAATTCTGGAAGGGAGTTAGTACTCTATTGTTTTTGCTCAATGTGTTTTTGCTTTATTTGCTATCTATATAGAAAAATATGTTGTTTCAGGTGAAATCTATATTATTTTTAGATTAAAAATGAATGCTACTAAAGTTTTAGTTATTGAATATGTATCTGAAGATATTCAGCTTGAAGATGTTTTGCTCAGTCAAAACTTTCAAGTGTTTAGCTTGTTACCTGATGCTTTAAATATTGAGACAGTGGCTGATGATATAAAGCCCGATGTCATTCTGATTAATAGCAGAAAAGTGACTGATAGTATTATGCAGTTCATAACCGATATCAATCGGGTTTATGAAAGTCCCATTGTATTATTTTCTGATGATCCAGATACCCATTCGGTTAATAAAGTAATCGAAGCAGGCATTAGTGCTTATATAGTCAGCGGATTAGAAAGTAATCGAATTAAGAGTATTATTGATATTGGTATTGCACGGTTTAAAAAACAGCAAAGTTTGAAAAAAGAACTAGAGCAGACCAAGTCTAAATTAGAAGATCGAAAATTGACTGATCGAGCAAAAGGGATTTTGATTAAAACTCGTGGTTTTTCAGAAGATGAGGCTTATCATACGTTGAGAAAATTAGCGATGGATAGAAATATCTCTCTAGGGGAAATGGCAAAGAATGTTATTTCAATGGCTGAGTTACTGGAGCATTAATACCTTTATTAATGGCTATGTCACAGTTAACTATGGAATTCATTCTATCTTGATTAACAAGAGAATATTGAACAAGAGAATTGTTTGAATTTCTCCTCACCCCCAATGCTGTTGAGTTAGGAAGTGAGGCTAAAGCCTCACTTCCTATCGACAATAGCTGCTGCATTGCTCTACTTAGCTACATCCCTGTAGGCATCCGCTAGGGGAGGGCTTTAAGAGCTAGTTCATCTTAATTGTATTCATCAATCAGATTGTTTCGTACGGCAGACCTCACAGATACCATGCAATTCTAATTGTTGACTAGACAACACAAACCCGGTGTTTTCTATGCTGTCTTTAAGTTTTTGTAACAATTGCTTACCTAAACCAATTTCTTTAACGGTATGGCACTGATCACAAATAAGAAACTGTGGCAATTCATGTTCATGATCACAACTGATATGAGAACAGGCCAAATATTGATTTGAAGTTTCCAGCTTATGCACCAGGTTAGCTTGCATCAGAAAATCTAGCATACGATAGGCCGACATTGCAGATAATGATTCAGCAAAGACCGTTTTAAATTGATCGGCAATATCATAAGCAGATAAGGGCTCAGCAGTCTGTAAAAGTATTTTTAAGACTTTGGAACGCTTATCTGTTAAGCGTAAACCTGTCTGGCTGCATTGGTTTTGTGCATGCTGTAAAGATTGATCCGTTTTGTTACTCATTAAAACTCTATCCTTATGCCCATTTCTGCACCTCTGCCTGATTCTGGTGCACTATTACGTAAATATGAGACAGAATGTCGAATATCTTGATCAAGCAGATTATTACCTTTTGCAAATAATAAAATATCGGCATGCTCGGAAATCCCAAGTCGATAATTAGCCGATACATCCAGTAACCAGTAGCCATCTGTTTCGGTTTCATTTAAGCCAGCATTACGTTGTTTTTCTGCACGTGTCATGCGTATTTGAGTCATCCAGTCTGTATGTTCCCAGCCTAGTTGCATGCCATATTTTAACGGCGGCATGCGTGGAATATCATCGCCATTACTAAACTGACCTCGAACATAATCAGCAAAAAGTTCACTGTTTAACTGTCCGTATGAGGTGCTGAGTACTGGAATAATCACTTGTGCCTCAAAGCCCTGAAATTCAGCATCTTGTTGTTGTGCATTAAAAACAGGGAAGCAGTGATCTTCGGTACAGCTATTTAAAAAACTTTCTGACTCTGAGTCAAAAAACTGGCCGTTATTAATTTTGCTAATATAATCGTCAACCCAGTTTTGATACAAATTGATATCAACCTGGAACCAGTCGTGGTCAATATGAAAACCAAGCTCAATATTATGTGAAACTTCTACATCCAGGTTTGAGTTTCCAATATCATAACTGCTTGAAGCATGGTGTAAGCCGTTTGAAAATAATTCTTGTACATCGGGGGCGCGTTCAGATCTGGAAAAGGTTAATTTGATTGAATCCTCTTCTGTAATGCTCCATAGTGCAGATGTCGAAAAACTAACAGGTGTGTGGGAAACTTCTGATCGTCCCGTGGGAT
>Ga0209494_1000995_pt1 | contig 12699 bp, 13 predicted proteins | sample EN1Hudseemescosm_FD_184628 | JGI IMG/M metagenome (GOLD analysis project Ga0209494, IMG submission 184628) | Methane-oxidizing microbial communities from mesocosms in the Hudson Canyon - EN1B Hudson Canyon (SPAdes) (version 2) | ecosystem: Environmental > Aquatic > Marine > Cold seeps | place... | reverse complement strand
TACCACATGTCCTGTTCCAACTTCTCAAAATACTTTACCTATTAAAATAAAAGCAGGTGAAAAAAATTATAATGGAATCTCATTTAGTAGTGTCTATGAATAAAATTTTATATATTAAATTAATTAAAACACATAAACTCAATGTTAAGAAGAGAATTTTTGAAATCTAGCGCGTTGTCGTTACCCCTGTTTGCTTGTAATAATATTGTTGACTCTAAAGAAGAAAAGTTATTTTTTGAAATAGGATTAGCTCAATGGTCTTTAAATAGAGCTCTTAAATCTGGTCAAATTGATAATTTAGATTTTGTTCAGATTGCTAAAGAAAAATATAATATTAATGTTGTTGAATATGTAAATCAATTTTTCTTTGATAAGGCAAATGATAAAAGTTATTTATCAGAAATGATTACAAGATCTAATGATTATGGAGTAACAAACTATTTAATTATGATAGATGATGAGGGTTATCTTGGGGATTCTGATAAAAATAAAAGAATTAAAGCAATTGAAAATCATAAAAAATGGGTAGAGGCAGCAAAATTTTTAGGATGCGAACATATAAGGGTTAATGCTCATGGTACGGCTTCTGGTGAAGAAGTTTCAGGTTTTGCAACCGAGTCTTTGTCTCAATTAGGAGAATTTGCAAAAAGCTTTGGTATAAATATCATTGTTGAAAATCATGGGGGGTATTCTTCAAATGCTAAATGGCTTGTTAATGTAATCAAAAACACTGGAATGGATAATGTTGGTACCCTTCCTGATTTTGGAAACTTTTGTATTAGATCTAAACCCTCCGAACTTACAGATTGGGGTTCTTCTGTTGGGGGTTGTGCAGAAGAATATGACAAATATCTTGGTGTAAAAGAAATGATGCCTTATGCAAGAAGTGTAAGTGCAAAAACTAATAATTTTGATGGTAATGGTAATTCTGTTGAGACAGATTATTATAAGATGTTAAAAATAATTAAAGATTTTGGATATAAAGGATATATTTCCATTGAGTACGAAGGAGAGGAGTATTCAGAACACGAAGGAATATTATTAACTAAACAATTGCTAGAAAAGGCTGGTAGGAATATTTAATTTTTTTTCCCGCTTATAAATACTCCAAGAATTATTAAAATCATTCCTAATAACTGAATAGAATTTATATTTTCTCCATCTATAACACCAATACTTACAGCCACTATTGGCATTAAATATGTAACAAGAGAAGCAAAAACCGTATCCTTAATCTTTATCAAATTATAAAAAATTATTGTAGCTATTGAGGTACTTAAAATTCCAAGAACAGCGACATAAAAAAATTGATTCCTATGAATTTCAAATTTTTCAATATGATCAATAAAAGGTGTAAGATCTAAAAGCATATAAAGAGTTATAGGCAAAATTGAAACAATTGAAAAACTGGCAATAGTTATTGGTTTTAAATGATTAAGATGATGTTTTATCAAATTTAAATTTATACCATATAAAAAGGTTGCTAATACTACAAATAAACCAAAAATATCTGATCCAAAACCCCGAGTATTATTAGCAAATAAAATCAACGCCACTGTTCCTAAAAAGCCTATAGTAAGTCCAATTAAATTATTTTTTGTTGCTTTCTGATTATAGAATAACATCCCTATTATTAGAGCAAAAAATGGAGTCAAGGATGTCAAAACACCTGATGTTCCACTATCAATTTTTGTTTGTGCTATAGGGTATAGAAAATATGGAATTACATTACCTACTATACCAGAAATAAATAAAATAAGAAAATCCTTTTTTTTAACTTCCTTTATATTTTTAGCCAAAAAAGGCAATAAAACTATTGCCGCAAAAGATAATCGTAGTGTTCCAATTTCAAGAGGATGTAGTGAAACTAATGATTTTTTAATTAGCATAGGAGAAATCCCCCAAATTATGCTAAGAAGAATTAATAAGAACCAAGCATATAATGATTTATCTAATTTCACAACTCAGCTAATTCTTTATTTTTAGAATATATGTTGGATATTTCATTTAATGTCTCTAATGTAAAGTTCTTAGATTCGCTAAGAATTAATTTCATTCTATGTTTTTTGAAATTGTCCATTCCTCGAAAATAGTTTGTATAATGTCTTCTCATCTCAATCAAACCTAATTTTTCCCCTTTCCATTGGATAGAAAAATCCAAATGTTTTTTAACCGTTTCTATTCTATCATTCAAGGATGGTTTTTTTATATGTTTGTTTTCTTTTATATAGGTCTTTATTTCATTAAAAATCCATGGGTTTCCAATTGCTGATCTTCCAATCATTATTCCGTCAACTCCATATTTATTTTTATATTTTTTTGCTTTTTCTGGAGAATTAATATCTCCATTTCCAAAAATTGGAATGTTAATTCTAGGATTATTTTTTACTTCGGCTATATATTCCCAATTAGCTTCTCCTTTATACATTTGTTTTCTTGTTCGTCCATGAATAGTAAGAGCTTGTATGCCTACGTCTTGTAATCTTTCTGCTACCTCTACTATTTTTATACTGTTATCATCCCAACCTAATCGGGTTTTTACAGTTACAGGTTTTTTAACTTGTTTAACGATTTCACTTGTCATTTTTTGCATTTTATTTATATCAAGCAAAATACCAGCACCTGCACCTTTGCAGGCAACTTTTTTAACAGGACAACCATAATTTATATCTATTATTTCTGGATTAGCTGCTTCAGATATTGAAGCTGCTTTTTTCATAGATTCAATTTTATCTCCAAATATTTGTATTCCTATGGGTCTTTCGCTGTCATAAATATCAAGTTTTTGAGTACTTTTTTCTGCGTTTCTAATTAAACCTTCTGAAGATATAAACTCTGTAAACATTAAGTCAGCACCATTCTCTTTGCATACAGATCTAAATGGTGGATCACTTACATCTTCCATTGGAGCAAGTAATAAAGGAAAATCACCTAGTTCAATATTGCCAATTTTCATAAAAAAAAACTATTTTAACATTTTTAATTAAATAACCCTGCAAATAAAATCAATTATGTCAAATCATTGGAAAGAATTAAGGATTATTGTTTTAATAATTTTTTCATCTTTTGTGTTTGTGAACTTAGTTATATCGGTATTTTATATTATATCTGGAGGGGTTTCTTCTTCTGGAATAGAAAATTTATTAGAAGACAGGATATTAATGTTATCATTAAATTCTTTGTCAATTATGATTTTTATTTCGCCTTACTTTTATGTGAATAAATTAAGTAATTATTCCATAAAGATTTTTCCAATTAATTCTACTCCAGTCATTTTGGTTCTTTTATTAACATTTTTTTTTATGATTTTAAATTCTGGAGTTATAGAGTGGAATAAATCTATCAATTTTCCTGAGTTCATGAATTCTTTTGAAACTTGGGCTTTTAATAAGGAAAAAGAACTTGAGAAGATTACAATATTTTTAGTTTCTTTTGAAAATAATTGGGAATTTTTATTTGGTATATTATCTATAGCTTTAATTCCCGGTATATGTGAAGAATATTTGTTTCGAGGAGTTTTACAAAAGAATTTTTATTTGATTTCAAAAAATATTCATATAGCAGTATGGCTTAGTGCCTTTTTTTTTAGTGCTCTCCATCTACAGTTTTATGGGTTTTTTCCTCGAATGCTTTTAGGGGTCTTATTTGGATATATTTATTATTGGTCTGGTAGTATATTATATCCTATGATTGCACATATATTTAATAATTTCTTTTCATTAACTATATTTTATTTTTCTCAGAAAGGGTTACTAAATGAAACTTTTGAAGTATCAGTAAATTCTTCTCCAAAAATTCCAATGGTTTTAATTATTATAAGTGCTGTTTTATTTATAGGTTTTATGTATTTACTTAGAAGATATTTTTTAGATAATGAAAAAAGATAAATGGGTTCAGGTTTATAAAACAAAAACGACATATCGTGCAGAAATAGTTAAACAAGTTTTGAAATTAAATGATATAAAGTGTGTATCAGTTAATAAGATAGATTCTTCGTATAATAATTTTGGATATTATGAGGTTTTAGTAGTTGGAAAAAATTATCTTAAAGCACAGAAATTAATTAAAGAATTAGATTTTTATGGATAAAAAAAATTTATTACAAAGAATTATTACAGGTTCATTAGGAGCAGGATTGTTGTTGTTTTGTTCAATTTATAGTCAGTATTCTTATTTATTAATATTTATTTCTATCATTTTTTTTTCATCTAAAGAATTTTACAGAATCCTTAAGGAAAATAATATAAATCCAAATAATTATTTGGGAACATTTCTTTCTGTTTTAATTTTTATTTCAACTTTTATTTATGCTAGTCAAAATTCAATTTGGGGAGTTCATTTCTTATTGGTACCAATTCTACCAATTGTTTGCCTTTCTGCTTTATATGCTTCAGGAAATAGAGATTCTTTATCAAACGTATCTATGACATTTTTTGGTATTTTTTATATATCAATACCAATATCTTTATTGAATTTTTTAGTTTTTGAATCTGGTGAATATGAATATATTTACTTGGTTTCTTCTTTTGTATTTCTTTGGACTAGTGAATCAACAGCATTTATTGGAGGAAGTATTTTTGGTAAAAATAAATTATTTGAATCGGTTTCCCCTATGAAGACATGGGAAGGTGTCATTTTTGGTTTATTATCGAATTTAGTTGTTGCTTATTTTTTGTGGAATTATTTTGACGAAAAAACGTATATGTTTTGGGCTGGTTTTTCAATAGTAGTTTTAATATCAGGGGTATTTGGTGATTTGTTCGAGTCTCTTATTAAAAGGAATTTTAATTTAAAAGATAGTGGGAACAAACTTCCTGGACATGGTGGATTTTTGGATCGTTTTGATAGTTTTTTCTTTGTTATTCCGTATGTATTTTTTTACTTAAAAATTATCAATCATTTAACATAAATTGTACATTTACAAAGTAAATATTTTAAAATAGATATGAGTTATATAGAACCTGCTCCTATCATACATTCTAAAGATCCTCTTGCATCGATGATGAAGAGGTTTCATGTTGCTGCTGAACATCTTCAGTTAGATGAAGAAATTTATAATGTTTTAAAATCTCCAGCAAAAAAAATTATTGTATCACTTCCAATTTCTATGGATGATGGTAGTATTAGAGTTTTTGAAGGTTATAGAGTTATTCATTCAAATATATTGGGACCATCAAAAGGAGGCTTAAGGTTTGACCCAGGAGTTAATTTAAATGAAGTTACGGCTTTAGCTGCTTGGATGACTTGGAAGTGTGCTGTTGTAGATATACCATATGGTGGGGCAAAAGGAGGGGTTTGTTGTAATCCAAAAAAAATGAGTTTTTCAGAGATGGAAAGATTAACGAGAGCATACACTCAAGCAATGCATGATGTTTTTGGACCAGATAAAGATATTCCAGCACCTGATGTAGGAACAGGTCCAGAACATATGGCTTGGTTAATGGATGAATATTCAAGAGCAAGAGGAATGACAGTAAATTCAGTAGTGACAGGAAAGCCTATTATTTTAGGAGGTTCACTTGGAAGAATTGAAGCAACAGGACGTGGTGTTATGATTTCAACTTTATCATTATTAACGAAATTTAAAGTTAACCCATTTGGGGCTACTATAGCAGTACAAGGTTTTGGGAATGTTGGTTCGTGGGCAGCTTATTTGTTAAAAGAAAGAGGGTGTAAGGTTCTTGCAATTTCAGATATTTCTGGAGCTTACTATAATAAAAAAGGAATTAATGTAGGTAAGGCAATTACACACAGCAATGAAAATAATGGATCTTTAAAAAATTTTAAAGGAGGAGACAAAATATCAAATAAAGAACTTCTTTCTTTAAAAGTTGATGTTTTAATACCAGCTGCAATGGAAGATTCTATAACTGAAGAAAATGCTTCTGATATTTCTGCAAAATTTATAGTTGAGGGAGCTAACGGTCCAACATCATATAAAGCAGATGATATTTTACTAAAAAATAAAATTGTTGCAGTACCTGATATTTTAGCAAATGCTGGTGGGGTGATAGTTTCTTATTTCGAATGGGTCCAAAATAGGTTGGGATTTAAGTGGACAAGGAGTAGAGTAAATAGAAGGGCTGATGCAATAATTAAACAAGGCTTTAATAGTGTTTATAACATATCAAAAAAATACAATGTTTCATTAAGAATAGCAGCTTACATTTCTGCTATAGATAAAGTTTCTAGAACGTATAAATACAGAGACGGATCTTTTACTTTCCAAAAAAATGAAAAGAATTCATAGAGAGGGGTATTCTTTTTTATCAGTTTTATTAATCCTTTTATTAGGTATAAATATTGGCGGTCAGTTTTTCAGTATTATTGGATTCTATCTGAATATTAGTTTATTAGTATCTGTTTTTATATTTCTTTTTTTCCTTCAATTTTTTAGAAATCCTAAAATCAAAAAAACAATCAATAACAGTAAAGTCATATCTCCAGCGAATGGTAAAGTTGTTAATATTGAAGAAGTTTATGAAGATGAATATTTTGGAGAAAAAAAATTACTTATATCTATTTTTATGTCACCGTTTGATGTTCATATTAACAGACATCCTATTTCTGGAACTGTAAAATATTGCCAATATCATAAGGGAAAATACTTGGTTGCATGGCATCCAAAATCAAGCATATTAAATGAGAGAACAACAACTGTAATTGAAAACAAAAAAATTACTTTATTAGTTAGACAAATTGCTGGGATGGTTGCCAGAAGAATTGTTAACTATACAAAAGTTAAAGATAAAGTAAAGCAATCTGAAGAATTGGGTTTTATTAAATTTGGATCTAGGGCTGATATTTATCTTCCTTTAAATTTTAATGTAACAGTAAAAAAAGGAGATAAAACAGTTGGTGGGGTTACTGAAATTGGTCGTTTAAGTTAATTTTTTTTCGATTGATCTAACAATCTTTTCAAGATATGTTTTGTCTATAACGTTAAATTGATTGAGTGATTTGCTGTCAACGTCTAAAACAGCAAAAATATCATTCTTTTTAAAAACAGGCACAACTATTTCAGACTTAGATAGAGAACTACACTCTATATGTCCTGGAAATTTGTTTACATTAGGAACAATAATTGTTTTTTTTTCTTTCCAACAATACCCACAAACTCCCTCATTTTTTTTAATTCTAAAACATGCGACTGGACCCTGAAAAGGGCCTAATACTAATTCTTCATTTTTTATAAGATAGAATCCAACCCATAAAAAATTAAAAGTCTCTTTTAATGCAGAGGAAACGTTTGATAGTATGGCAGTAATATCATTTTCCTCTTCTATTAGATGATTAATCTGAGTTACTAATGTTTTATAATTTGCTTCTAATGAGTCAAGATTTGGTTTTTTAAAATTTTGCATTATTATTTGTTATGTATAATTCATCCCCATTTATATCTTCTTTATTAACATTTTCAAAATTTAGATTAGGAGCAATAATACCTTTTCCAAATTTTTTATTAGAAACAAAAATACGTGCTTCATGCCATAAGTTAGAATCTATAAAATAATTTATAGTTTTTGTCCCCCCTTCTACCATTATACTACTTATTCCTTTTTTATAAATGTCTTGTATAATGTTATGAATAGAAAATGGATTTATTTTGATAAAGAAATTACTTTCCTTTTTTTTTGTGGTTGTCGTATTATAAATTAAAGTAACAGGTTTTTCTTTTAATACTTTTGCTGTATTTTGTAATTTATTATTTGGGTCAATAATTATTCTGATTGGATTTTTACCTTTCCACTTTCTAACAGTTAATTTTGGATTATCTTTAATCGCGGTTTGCACACCTATTAATATTCCAGATTCTTCAGATCTCCATTTGTGAACTAAAGTTCTTGATATATCATTTGAAATCCATTTTGATTCTCCATTCGTCTTGGCAATAAAACTATCTTTTGTTTCGGCCCACTTTAAAACAACGTATGGTATTTTGTGTTTTTGATTTAAAAAAAATCTTTTATTTAATTCTTTTCCTATAGTATCGTGTATTCCTTCAATTACATTTATATTATTTTTTTTTAATTTTTTTATTCCTTTTCCATTAATTTTTTGGTTTGGATCTTTATTTGAAATAATAACTTCTTTTGGTTTATAATTAATTATTTCATCTACACAAGGGGGCGTCTTTCCATGATGGCTACATGGTTCAAGTGTAATGTATATTGAACTACCTTCTATTGTTTTTTTGTTTTTAACACTTTTTATTGCATTTATTTCAGCATGATTTTTTCCAAATTTTTTATGATATCCTTCACCTATAATGTTTTTGTTTTTAACAATCACACACCCTACCATAGGATTTGGTGCTACAGAACCCATTCCTTTTTGGGCAAGATAAAATGCTCTGTTAATATATTTTTTATGTTTATTATTCATCTATTTTTGAGTAATGTCTAAAATAAGTTTAAAAAAACTTTATAAAAAATTACTTGATCTTTTAGAAAATTATTCTAAACAAGAAGCTATAAACATAATTCAAAAATATTTATATCTAAAATTTAATGCTTCAAATACGGATCTTCTAATTGATAAATTTATTTCATGGAATAATTCTATAGAAAAAGAGATTGTATCTGATTTAAACAAAATATCAGAAGGAATTCCTATTCAACATGTTTTAAATAAAGAATTTTTTTATAATAATCTATTTTATGTTAATCAAGATGTGCTTATTCCAAGGCCAGAAACTGAAGAATTAGTAGATATGATCATTAAAAATGAATCCACAGTTAACATAAAAACTATACTTGATATAGGCTCTGGTTCAGGATGTATTGCAATTACTTTAGATAAAAATGTAAAATCAAAAGTTATAGGCCTAGATATTTCAGAAAAAGCCATAATTATTGCAAAAAATAATAATATTAATGTTGGGGCTAATGTAACTTTTATTAAAAAAAAGATAGAGGAGTATAAGCCAGATATAAAATTTGATATAATTGTAAGCAACCCCCCATATATACCAATTGAAGACATTGATTGTGTGGATGAAAATGTAAAAAAATTTGAACCTAAATTAGCATTATTTGTAAATGATGATCCTATATATTTTTATAAACTAATTATTAAATTTTCTAAAAAGTATATTAATAATAATGGAAAAATTTACTTTGAAATTAATGATAAGTATTATTCTGATTTGTTTAAATATGTTAATGATGCCAAATTATCTTATTTTTTTGTTAAAGATTTAAATAGAAAATTTCGATTTTTAATTATTTATTTTTAAATATTTAAATTTTGATATTTAGACTAAACATATAGTTTCTTCCAGCTTGAGGATAAAAATAATTTTCTCTTACTTCATAATCTGTTCCGGCATAATAACCAAAAGTATATCCATTGCTTGAGTACATTTTATTAAATATATTATTTATAGAAAATTTTATAAATAATTTTTTAAGACCCTTAACATTTAATCTTGCTTCAACATCAAGCGAATTAATTAAATATGAATTTATAGATCGATTTGTATTTGAGGTGTTGTCTAGATATTGTTTTCCAACATATTTTGTTTTAAATGACGTTGTAATGTTCTTTAATGTTTTATACTCAATATTATTATAACCTGTAATTTCTGGTGAAAACGCAATATTTGATTTTAAATATATCTTTTTTATTATGTTGTATTGATTAAAATCATTACCGTAGTCATAGAGGATTTCATTAAAGTCATACACAAAATTTTTTGATAGTGTAAGGGAAGATGAAATGTTAATTTTTTTTTTATAAATTTTATTTGAAATTTCAACACCAACCCTCCTGCTTTTTTTTGCGTTTGTTCTTATGTAGCCACCTACGTCATTTAATTCACCTGTTGTAATTAGCTGATTTTTATATTCCATCCAGTAAAAATTTGTTTTAAAAAAACCAAGGTTATAATTAATATTATATCCAAACTCGAAATCATATAAGGTTTCATGTTTGGGTTTTTCGTAGGAATCTAAAAAATCAATTCTAATGGGCTCTCTATTTGCAACAGACACGGAACTATAAATGTTTGATTTAGGATTTAATTTAAAATTAAATCCTATTTTAGGATTAAAAAAAATGTTTTTGGAATTAAAATTAATTATGGATCTATCGTTATCTGAACCATTGCTGTTGTGTAAATAATATCTGATTTGTAAGTCAGTAAAAATTTTTAAATTGGTATGCCTTAAAACATCATATTTGATAAATAAATTTCCATCTAATTTTTTAGCATTTGAAAAATAATAATATTTTTCTATTATAGAAGAATCAACATATTCACCTTTAATTATTTTACCAAAATGATCTCCTTTGTAAATGTTATATGCTCCTCCAATAATTAGAGCACTTTTATTTTTAATGTTTGAATATGAAAAAGTAGTTCCATAGAAATCATTATTAAGCCACCTTTGTCTTACTAAGTCAGAAGATATGTTTTCATAGCCATTAAAATAATTTGAAATATCATCGTTTTTTCTAAATTGTTCATAAAAGCCTCTTCCATAAGTGTAATGCAGTGCAAAATGTAAATTTGAGGAATTTGAAATATCATGATTAAAATGAAATTGATAATGGTCTTGTTGATAATCATCAATTTCGTTTTCGTAAGTGTAATAGTTATATGTTCTCCCAGAGTTTAGTAAATTATCTTTTTGTTCTTCATTAAAATTATTGTTAATAATTACTTCTTGCATTCCATTTAAATTATTAAATACTCTGGATTCTGGAGTTCCCCACCAAGATTGATAAGTTTTTTCTTTTCCAGAAAAATTTATTAGCTGTAAGGATGTTTTTTTTGTGAAATATGTAGCTGACGCATAGTATGACCATAAGTTACTGAATGCCCTATCAACATATCCATCGGATGTAATTTTTGATAATCTTAAAGCAAAGTTCCAATTTTGTTTTAATAACCCAGAATTAAAATTTAATGTGTTTTTAAATGTTTTAAATGAACCTATTGATGTTCCATAATCCACATATGCTTTTTCTGAAGGGGTTCCTGTTTTTATATTTATAGTTCCTCCAAATGCGCCTCCACCATTTGTTGAAGGTCCGACTCCTCTTTGAATTTGAATGGTATTGGTTGACGAGGCGATATCTGGTAAGTCTACCCAAAAAACACCATGGGACTCGGCATCATTATATGGGATACCATTAATTGTAACATTAATTCTATTCGCATCACTCCCCCTTATTCTTATTCCAGTGTAACCAATTCCACTACCAGCATCAGATGTTATGGTAACGGAGGGGGTAAACTCTAATAAATATGGAATATCTCTTCCTGTATTATTTTTATTTAATTCATATAATGTTAGATTTTCATAAGCATACGGACTATCATTTTTTGCTCTCGTTGATAAAACTTTTATTTGATCTTTTAAGAGAATTCCATCTTTTATTATAAAATTTTTTTCTTTGGTCTCTGATATATTAATGGTATCAATTTTTTTTAAATAACCAACATGTGTAATTTCTATATTGATAATATTTTTTTTAGAAAAAATATAAAAATCTCCATTATTGTCTGTATATGTTATTTTATTGTCATTTTCTTTGATATTTGCTCCCTGTATTTTTAATCCATTTTTATCAAAAACTCTACCTTTAAAATCATGTTGTGCATTTGCAGTTAAATTTATAAGTAGAAAACAAAGTAATATTCTCATTTATATAAGATTTAATTTTTTGAGATGAACAAAAAACAACTGATTATGTCATCCTACGCCAGCATTACCTGGATCAGTTTTATGAGTGTGATCTCAGCCTTGACATTTTAGGCACCCCAATTAAAAGTTAAATTATATTATAAAAATTATATTATAAAATTTAGAGATGATTTTATTCTTTGATTAAGTTTTCCACCTATTACAGTATAATTATAATTTCTTGTTGATAATAAATTTTTGTAAGCATTATAAATTTTAATTCTATCATTTGGGTTTTCTCTTTGCTTATCCCATTTCCATGGAATATCAGGTTTACACAATAAGTAACAATCAAAATTTTCTTTCTCTGATAATTTTTTGATTGATTTACTGAGTTTTTTATATTTTAACATACTCCATATTTCAATGACAATAACTGATGTATCAGCAAATAAAAAATTGTTTTCTGTTTTGCTTGCCTTGTTAATCCTTTGGTTTTGTTTGAATGCAAAAATATCTAGATGATTTATAGTGTAGGTTTTATTTTTATTAAGATAATCCCTAGCATATTCACTTACATATATGCCTTTTAATATTTTCGATAAAAAAACAGCCAATGTGGTTTTTCCTGATGATTCTGGTCCAACTATAGATATTTTTTTCATTTTTTTAATGCTTTTTTCCAATTTCTATAACCTAGTATTGCTAAAATTAAAAAAATAAAAAATTGAAGACTTGTTGGATAAAGTTCTTTATGTATATATAAAGGAATATAAATTATATCCGCTATTATCCAATAAATCCAATTTTCTAATTTTCTTCTTGCAAGTAGCAGCATTCCAGTTAAACTTAATGCTGTAGTTATGCTATCTAGAAACACTACATCACTGTCAGTTTTGTTTAATGCATATTGTATTATTAAAAAAAAGAATATACATAAAGATGCTGATATAAGATTTTCTTGTTTTGAACTGAAAGAAATTTCTTTTTTTATTTTTTTATTTTTCGTTGTCCATAAAATCCAACCATAAATACTCATAATAAAATAATAAATATTTATTCCTGT
>Ga0209494_1000993_pt1 | contig 12722 bp, 12 predicted proteins | sample EN1Hudseemescosm_FD_184628 | JGI IMG/M metagenome (GOLD analysis project Ga0209494, IMG submission 184628) | Methane-oxidizing microbial communities from mesocosms in the Hudson Canyon - EN1B Hudson Canyon (SPAdes) (version 2) | ecosystem: Environmental > Aquatic > Marine > Cold seeps | place... | reverse complement strand
CTTTGCACTAGATCAAATCGACGCTGTAGATTAAATTCTTTTGATAAACAACAAGGAATGAATGAATCTTTGGAAATTAATAATTGATCTCGATTAACATAATCGCCATCAAGGCCTTTTATATCTTCAGTACCCAATTTATTCCAGACTGAAAGCCATGCTCCCAGTCCACAACCTACATCTAATACACTGGTAATTTCTAGTTCAGAAAGTAATAAGGGCAATATCTGTTCAGCAGAACCAATAGCTCCAGAATTAACATATTCAAAAAAATTTGAATCATATGTTGTCATTAATTATATTACCTACTTAAAAATTAGTGATGATGTTTACAAATAATGATAAAAGAATTCGCAAGAACTATCCATGATATCAACTTCATCATGCAACTTTGCAATAAACTTTTTCCTGATTACGTATATAGCTTTCAACCTATAACTAATATTCTTTGTAGCCCGTTATGGGGCCAGCGAAATACGGGATATTCATGGCACCTATTCCCCGCATTCCGAAAACTTCATTCGGGCTACATCAGATTTATACGTATTTTTTAAAGATAGTTCATGCTAATGGGTAATCAGGAACTTTTTTACTTATTTCAACCCTTCATTATAAGTATAATCGCCGACAGGTCTGACAAAAGTATATTTAGCGGGCTTTACAATAATAGTGTCTGCTAGTAAAACAAAAGCATCATGTGGCGCAGGGATCGCTACAATTGCTGTTAAAGGACTTAAACCAACATATAAAACAGTCCCTGTAACCGTCCCAACAAAGCTTAAAGGTCTTAATACCATATCGATAACGACATCATAGCCATCAGCTTTGCCATTCCCAGTCGCAAAACAAGTACTTGAAATCAACAGAGTACTAGCGCAAACAAATAATTTTAAAAATTTCATAAAACATATCCTTTAGTTAAAAGAGTAGATAAAGTTAATAAGGAATATGCACGAAATAACTTGGGCATAATGGGGCGCAGTAGTTAGTCTGCCTTTTTAAAAATGCAGGCTGAAGACCTGCGCCCCAGATGATAATGCGTAAATTATTTCATGCACGTTTCTAAGCAATTATACCGCCTTAAATTCCTAGCCCAATTTATTGAGCAGAGGAATGATTAATGGTTTTCTGTTGTAATAGTTGCAAAGCCTGCAGGTTATCATTCGCCTTTTTATAAAAACGTGGCGATAATTTCCTAGCCTGCTGTAAATAATAGGCAGCTTGATCAAGATCACCATTTTTCATTGCAATATAACCGACATCATTATGCGCCTCAGCCGTACTCATCAAACTCGAAAAAACTTTTAAAGCTGTCTGGTAATTTTTTGTTCTCGCTTTCAGTAAAGCATAATTAAACAAGACCTTATGATCATTAGGATTAATAGCTAAGGCTTGCTTATAAAAGTTTATTGCTTCTTTAAAACGTTCGCTCCGATACAAAGAATAACCCATATTATTTAACATATCTATTTGCTTAGGCTGTATTTCTAATGCCAGCTTAAAATAGCCAATAGCTTGATCATCAAGTCCCTGTAGGCTCTTAATCAACCCCAACCCATTTAATGCATGCCAATTTTTTTCACTTTCCTTAGTCTCTAAAAGTTGCATCAACTTTTCCTCTGCTAGCTGATAATTATTCAGTTTAATAAGCAGTAAGCCATATTTCTCTAGCGCTATAGAATGATTTGGGGTTTTCTTTAGAATTAACTGATAACAGCGCTCAGCCAAATCCATTTTTTTAATCGATTTGTATAAGTGCGCCATTTCCAGTAATAGATCGATATTATCAGAATCCATACCATAAGCTTTTACATAATAAGCTTGCGCTAAATCTATTTTATCCTCCTGAATGGCATCTCTCGCTTTTAACCGGGCATCATCTACCGACTCTACCGCTAATACATCTTTTTGCTCCAATATTTCCACTTCCGTGTCTTCTTGAAACTCAGCACCATGCATCCAGGATCTTTTTGGGCTAGAGCACGCAGCTAAAAAAATAAAAATAAAAATAAAAATAATATTTTTTATCATATAAAACCTAGTTAGCCATTGCTTTCGATAACGATAGAAATACTGGCGCCATAACAATCAAGATGAAAGCCGGCATTAAACACGCAGCTAAAGGAAAAATCATTTTGGCTCCAATTTTTGCAGCACTTTCTTCGGCTGCCTGCAGTCGCCTATCTCTAAGATCTTCCGCATAAACGCGCAAGGATTCAGTGACACTGGTTCCAAACATCATACATTGAGTTAAAGTAGACATTAATCCGCGCACATCCTTAACTCCGGTACGCTCAGCTAGACCTTTCATTGCGCTTTTACGCTCAACACCTGCCTGAATTTCAGCTACCACTAAACTTAACTCTTCAGCCAAAATAGGCTGGCTAAAACGCAACTCCACAGTCACTCTTTGTATTGCTGCATCTAAACTTAAACCCGCTTCCGAACAAATAACCAGCATATCTAAGGCATCAGGAAAAGCACGTTGGATATTTTTTTGTCGCTTAGCTATTTTTTTATCTAAAACAATACTGGGTAAGATAAAGCCAATAGCAAAAGAAATTAGCAGCCCATTAAGCAACCAGTCCGCTTTAAAGTCAGGAACAACAATAATTAGAATCATGGTTATCAATGGCAACATAACCATAAATATGATTTTTATCGCAAAATACTGCAATAGATATTTCTTAGTATGATAACCAGCATAATGTAGACGCAGCCTAGTTCGTGCAGTTAATTCTTCATTCGAAGGTAATAATATATGACTATATTTCTGTAATTTTTTGCCGGTTTTATGCGTGCCATTCGGTGCGTCAAAACCACCACTCTCCTCATTCAAAAACCGTGCTCTGACCGGATCAAATAAGTTATTTAAAAATAACAAGATAGAGAAAATTAAAATAAAAATAACTACAATAATCAAACCGATAACAAGCCATTCTGCCTGCTCTTGATTACTAATAGTAGACATTATTAAATTTAATAGTACGTCCATATCAACCCCTAAACATCAATTGTGATGATTTTTCTAATCCAGAAGATAGCAATCATCTCCAGCCCCCCAATCACATAAAAAAGCTTATAACCCTCTGGATGCTCGTAAAGCGCATCAAAATGATGCGGATCAATCAGATTAAACATTAGAAACATAAAAAATGGAATGCCGCATAATACCCAGGCAGAAAAGACGCCTTCTGCAGAAAGTGTCTTAACTGTTCTTTGTAATTTAAACCGTGAGCGTAATACGCCAGAGATATTTAATAGGACTTCGGACAAGTTCCCCCCGGTTTCACGCTGAATTAGAATGGCGGTGGCCATCGCACTCAAACTCATACTAGGTACCCGCTCTATCATTAAGGCAAAGGCAACATCTATTTCACGGCCGTAATTAAGCTCTTCATAAGTAACCCCAAACTCCTTACTCACCGGACCTTCCATTTCGGTGGCAATAATCTTTAGTGATTGAACAAAAGGATACCCTGTGCGCAAAGATCGTGACATCATTTCTAATGCTTCGGGTAACTGCTCTTCAAACTCATCAAGATATTTGGTTCTTTGTTTTTTTAGCCAAACGATAGGCACAACTAAAGTAAAAACAGCTGCGACTAAAGCCCACAATAAATGATGAAAAATAATCCAGATAAAACTACTCACAGCCAATGTGACCAGTATATTAAACAATACAAATTTATAAGCAAATCCCTGCCTGCCTGCCTGCTCAAGTAACACACTTAAGGAATTCATCACTGGCAGACTTTCAATCCTGCGGATAAATGGCGGCAATTTATCCAGCGCCCTCACCTTAACGATCGATTGCTGACCGACACCTTGACCTGACAACGCTTGTTCAAAGCGCTGCTTTAGGCGTTGGCGGTCTGCTTTGCTAGAGCTCATCGAAGGCATAATAAGCACTTGCGACATAAGAAAAGCGGTAACAAAAACCGCGCCTACAAAGATCATTATAATTTGATTATCCATGTCGCCTTAACTCAGTTAATTGACAAAAAAAGACTGATCAATAACACAGCCCATACTCTGTAATTTAGGCAAACAAGCGGGGATCAGCCCAGTTGCTTTATACCGCCCCTGAACAATTCCTTGTTCATTAATACTCGTTCTATCGAACTTAAAAATTTCTGACAGGGTAATAACATCACCCTCCATACCTGCCACTTCTTGAATACTCATCACTCTACGACTACCATCTTCAAGTCGATTGAGCTGTACAATGATATTAATCGCCGACGCAATTTGTTTTCTAACCGCAGCAGCGGGTAACTCAAAACCCGCCATAGATACCATGTTTTCTACTCTGGCTAGCGAATCGCGCGGCTTATTAGCATGCACCGTAGTTAAAGAACCATCATGACCAGTATTCATCGCCTGCAACATATCAAAAGCCTCCCCGCCTCGGACTTCACCGATAACAATTCTATCTGGGCGCATACGCAGACTGTTTTTTACTAAGTCTCTTAAACTCACCTCACCTTTACCTTCAATATTGGCTGGTCGAGTTTCCAGCCTGACAACATGCGGTAATTGCAATTGTAGTTCAGCAGAATCCTCAATGGTAACAATACGCTCATCAGCAGGAATAAAATTGGACATGGCATTGAGCATAGTCGTTTTGCCTGAGCCAGTCCCGCCCGAAATCAATACATTTTGTTTGGCTTTAGCTGCAGATTTAAGAAATTCTGCCATTTGTAGTGTTAAAGCTCCTTTTTCCACCAGATCATCCAACTTCATCTTATCTTCGGAAAAACGCCGGATAGAGATGGATGCACCATCGATAGCTAAAGGCGGAATAATCGCATTGACTCGCGAGCCATCAGCCAAGCGAGCATCAACCATCGGCGAGGATTCATCGATACGCCTTCCCACTCTTGACACGATACGATCAATAATTTTCATTAAATGATCATTATCTTTAAAGCGAACCGGGGTCAATTCTAAGCGACCAAAACGTTCGATATACACACTGCGATAGTTATTCACTAAAATATCAGAAATCGTAGGCTCCGATAATAAAGGCTCCAAAGGACCAAGTCCTAAAACCTCATCTTCAACCTCTTTAACAATCTGCTCTCTTGAGCGGGCATTTAAAGGAGCCGACTGCTCCTCTATTAACTGCCTGACCACTTGGCTAATTTGCTTTCTGGCTTCAGCTTCTTCAACCCCGCTAATCAGCGATAAATCCAATATATCCAGCAAATTAGTAAGAATGACATCTTTTAACTTCAGCTCTAAGGAAGTTAAAGCCGTTAGCTTTAACTCAGGCCTTAGCGTCTCAAGTTTCTCTGCTTCAGGCTTAACTAATTTCTCACTTGCTTTACCCTGATATTTCTGGTCTTGAGTAAAATTTTTTAATCGGCTTTTTAATCCCACACCACTCTCCGTATAAATAAAGCTACCACTATGCAGTATAGAGCATCAATTAGCTGAATACTATACGTTAGTAAGTATTATAGAATCTATTTTAGTTCTTTATATGACCGCCAGCTTAAACCTATCTGATTACGTATATAACCAAATTGCACCCTATAACTAAATTCTTTGTAGCTCATTTAAGCGCGCCACTATTTTTTGCGAAAGCTGCGAGGGGGTCCGTCCGATCTCCGCGGCGAAAAATTGCGTGGCGTTTATGCCTGCGGCGGCCCACGTTCGTCCTTGTATCTGCGTCTGTACCGCTTCGCCATACCAGCGCAAGCTCGGTACTGGCTTCGCAGCACTACCTCAAATGACTTGACGCCATTTCGAAGTGCCTTGTATTTTATCTACACCTTCGCTAACGCTCAGATTCCGACAAAACACCCGGCCCTATAGCTACGCGGGGGGCGGCGAACGCCACTCATTCGCTGACGCTACTTCGTTTCGTGTTCGCCTTCAAGCGCAAGCGGAAACAGAATATTCGTGGCAACCATACTCTATATTCCGTAAACTTTATGCAGACTACATTATATTTTTTATTACAAGGTAACCCTATATCATATACAGCTTCTTTTAACTCTCACTTTATATCTTGGCTATTTTTGAATTAGGGTGAAAATAACACTATATTCATCTTGGTAAGGAGATGCCCAATGAGGAGATTCTGCAAGTGCTTGAATAAGCAGCGACTGCTTTTTGGAGTCAAGTAATAGCAAGCTTACATTATCACGGGCAAGCAATACTTCCCAAGTATCACCAACGTTAACAATACCAAAGTAATCAGACCATTGTTCCATAGGAAATAAATTAGTACGCGTATCGATCCATACAGGTCGGTCTGGCAATGCATAGATAATATACACTGACATGGCCAAATCGGCCCATAAATTTCCCGGTAACTCAGGATGCAATTTCAGCCATTCCACTGCAGCGATAGGCGTATTAAGAGTATAAATAGAAGGGGCATCCGTCAGCCAGTTTCCTCTGATTTTCGGCAATAACACCAGCGGTAGTAGCAGCAATAGAACAAAAACTATGGCATTAAAAGAAGGCTTTCCCAGCGTAACACGCCGATCAATACTTCGGCTTGCCAATGACGTTAGTAATATAGCGTTAATTGGAGCAAAAACAGCGACAAACCAGATCACATAACGCTGCCCATTTAATGCTATCCAGGCAAAACCAAGAAACCAAAACCAATCGGTTAACTTTAATTTACTTGATGACAACGAAGTAACAATAGGAAATATCAGCAACCAACAAAAGAAAAGCTTGAACTGCCAGTTTAAAGCAGTAGTAGGTGACGACCATTCCGGGCCTAGCAACTGAGTAGGGGCATCAATAAGCACGGAGAAAACAAAATGCCAGACCATAATCCCTTGAGGATTACAGAGCGAAGTAAAAAAAGAAGCTAGTATTGCCAACGCCAATATTTTTCTGTCGCCGTCGCCGCCTATTAGCGCAGCCCCAGCCAATAGAAAAAGTAAGGGGAAGGCTCCATGTAAATTGACCCAACACAAAACAATAATAGGCAAAAACCATATCCATTTAGCTTCGCCTAGTTGCCAATGCAGCAAGCTTAGTAGTCCTAAAGCAAATAATGGCAATGAAAACAGCTGCGGTCGCATCGCCCACGACGTTGACCCTACCAAAACTACCATCAGTGTTAATATAAACGTTAGCCGTACTCCTGCACCAACAGTCCGACAGCATTGCCAAATCAATACACTGAATATCGAAGGCAGCGCACCATGCAGCAGGGTTGCAGCAGTTGGATCTCGTAACAACCAAAAAAAAACACTACTGAGCCAAGCAATAAAAAAATAAGGTTTATCCTTTTGCGTATAAGTATATGAGTCAACAACTGGAACACTAAGATTATGCCAAACATCTTTTCCTAATTGAAGATACCACCAATAATCATTAGGAGGTATCTTCATCAAAAAATTAATTTCCAACACAATAAAAATAAGCGCCCCTAAATATAAAGGGCTGGGGCTACGAAAAAAACGTATCCACTTACTATACGCTAACAAAAAAAATGATTTACTTGTATTAATAGACATTTCAATTAACCTAAATTTTGTGTTTGTTGTTACTTGATAAAATATGGCCTAGTTTTTTCTCAGGTAAAGCAACTATAAAATCTGACTCAAAGTGCAATATCATTTAAATCACCCTATCTGAGCCACCTAGATTGAATCTAGGATTAACAAAAGTAAAAATTTTATCTTATTATCAATGATAACGACCCGAATATACAGGATAGTTTAATAATTTTTTAGAAAATTAACTGTATTTATCTCTCGCGCAACGCTAGCTCATGAAACATGAGGCACCACTGTGTAGTGGTCTAATAAAAGTCCATGCCCCTACTTTTCTAAATAGTGGATTTTTTTGAAAAAAAAGCATAGAATTTAAACCTGTAAAGTTAAGTCACAAAATATTCAGCATTAAATTTAAACATTAAATTGGAGATTTCATCATGATTAGTAAATTAAAAAAAATTTTAAGCAACGAAGAAGGCGCGGAAACCCTGGAATACGTTGTAATTGTTGCCATTATCTTAGTAATTGGTGCAGCGGCTTACAAATCTGGCATGAGCGACGTCATTAGTGATGCTTTCGGCTCAATAGAAGGCGCTGTTAGCACTGCTACGACGGGCTAAAAATATACCTGTGAATTACCTCGAAAATTTATTTTAGAAATTCATTATTTTTATTCACGTATAAATATTTATTTTAATATTTTCGAGGTGCTCCTGAAGTGAAATACAATATAGGAAATTTCGTCCAGTGCTAATAAAAAGCGTTAAAACACTTTTAAAAAGTGAAGAAGGGGCTGAAACTATTGAATATATCCTAATTACTGCAATTATCATCATCGTGGGAGCATCAGCATATGCAATTGGCGTAGGCCCACTTCTAAAAACAGCTATGGATGCACTTATAGTTGCAATTAACACAGCACTTGATTTTGGCTAATTTTAATTTTTTCTATTTGGTTTTTTACTATTATAGTTATCACTATTTTCTATGTTAGTTGCCATTATATTAACTTTGATATATGTTAGTGCTAATGACCTGTACTATAAGAAAATATCCAACTCTGCTTCTCTATGTATAACTATTCTGGGGTTTATTTATACCTTTTTGTCAAATGGTAATTATGGGTTAACACTTAGCTTTTATGGATTGTCTGCGGGTCTTTTTGTAGCTTTACTTTTTTATAGCTTTGCTCATTTAGGCGCAGGTGATGTTAAGCTAATCGCCGCCATTGGATCTTTTGTCGGCTATCAATCCATCCTGTTTATTATCGCCTATAGCTATGTTATATCCGCAGTTTTAGGTCTTATTTTCGTCAAGCGATGGTTACCTTGGTATAAAAATAAGCAAAAAAATATTGCAGAAGAAAAAGTAAAAAAACTACGCTCAGAGCGTATCCCCATGGCACCGGGCATTAGCCTGGCAACTTTTTATGTACTGTATACCCTGCATTTTTAATGTAAAAAAATATGACACTAAAAAGCTTAATCAAACAACCCAGCACCCTAGAAATCACAGGACTAGATGAAGAACTAGTCATTGATTTACTGCTAAAGCATTTATATGAAAACGGTGTATTAGACCTATTACAACTGAGTAATCGCATCAAACTCGCGGGCAGCATACTCGAAGCCATTCTTTTAAGATTACGCAAAGATGCACGCGTCTTTGTAAACAGCCCGGAAGGCTCAAACAGCATTCGCTATCAATTGACTGATTTAGGGCGCTCCGATGCAATTAATGCCAAGTCCAGAAGCGGCTATATAGGTCCAGCACCGATTACTCTGGAACATTACAACCAGTTAGTTAGTGCGCAGTCTGTATTTGATTTAACTCTGACTCGGTCTGAATTAGCCGAAGTAATGACCGACGTGGTCATGGAGCAAAGGTTATATAATCAACTTGGTCCTGCGCTACACTCAGGCAGACCTATTTTAATTTATGGTCACGCAGGTACTGGGAAGACCTTTATTTGTAAACATTTGGCCAAATTATTAGGTGATAATATTTACCTGCCACATGCCATCGCTATCGGCAGAGAAATCATCCAGTATTTTGACCCCTTAATTCATCAACCCACTAGCAGCAATGCCCCTGAAAACTCTTTGGCATTTGCGACAAAAACTGATCCTAGACTATTATTATGCCATCGCCCGGTCGCTATTAGTGGCGGCGAACTGACCATGGATAGACTAGAACTCACCTACGACCCTGTCACTAGAACAAGCCAAGCGCCAATTCAAATGAAAGCCAATAATGGTATGTATATCGTTGATGACTTAGGCAGACAAAAAATGCCTCCTATTGAATTATTAAATCGTTGGATTGTACCTATGGAAGAGCATACTGATTATTTATCGCTATCTACTGGCCTGCAATTCCCCGTTCCCTTTAATACTGTACTGATTTTTTCTACTAATTTACATCCACTTGATTTAGCGGATGAAGCTTTTTTACGGCGTTTAGGCTATAAAATTCACTTTGAACCGATTGACGAAGCGAAATATAAGCAAATATGGACTAATCTAACTGTTCAACAAGATTTATCAGCTGAAAATGGTATATTAGAATTCTTATTTGCTTTATATAAAAAAAATAAGCGTGTTCTTTTACCTTGTCACCCTCGTGATCTAATAGGCTTGGCATTAGATATGGCTGCATTTAAAAACAAAAAAGGTCATTTGACATTGGAAAACATCGAAGTCGCATGGCAAACCTATTTTATTGATTTACAAGATGAGGAAGATATAAATGAATAAACGTTTTGTCATTATGATAATAATCGCGCTATTATGCGCCACTCTTGCTGCATGGATTGCTAATAACTGGATTAAAAATAAAGGTGCAGGTGCAGGTGCAGGTGAAAATAATACTGCCGAAACGTCTAGCCCAGTTATTGTTGCGGCGGTAGAAATACCCTTTGGTACCAAACTAGATGCCTCTCATTTCAAAATAATCCAATGGCATAGTAGTGATTTACCCAAAGGCTCATTTAGTAAAAGCGAAGATGCCCTAGGTAAAATTGCGAAAAACTCATTTTACCCAAATGAAATCATTACCGACAAACGGGTAGCGGAACATTTAGAAGGCAGCGCCTTAGCCTCACTAATTACTCTGAATTATCGAGCGATGACGGTAAGAGTCAACGATGTAGTTGGTGTTGCCGGCTTTATCATGCCCGGTAATAAAGTGGATATTCTATCGACGATTGTAGTCAGAGGAGGCGCAAAACAAAAAGCACTAACCACCACGCTACTCACTTACATTAAAGTTTTAGCGGTAGATCAGGATGTGTCACCAGACAAACAAAAACCCACCGTAGTGCGCGCTGTTACCCTAGAACTACTGCCTAAACAGGCAGAAAAAATTGTCTCAGCAATGAAAGAAGGCACCATTCAATTAACCCTTAGAAATCCATTAGATGACGCTGAACCCGAAGAAATAGTACTAGAACAACCCAGACGCAAAGTTATTCGTAGACGCTATGTTGCACCGTCTACTTCGGTCATCCCTTGGTCAGGTCAATCTGCTAAAAAATGTAAAGGCAACATTTGTTAAATAGGAAGTGAAACTTATGAAAAATACAAAAAACCTCGTCAATGCTCTGCTTCCTCTGATTTTGCTAGGCAGTATTAATCAAGCTACGGCAGAACCACGTAGCTTAGAAACTAAAATCATCCCAACTAGCTTCGATAGACAGTTTTGGGAACATGTGGACCCAAGCAGCGCCAGCGCAAAAAGCACAACCTACAATGTGCCGTTAAATAAATCGCGCTTGATTACTTTAGGCAATAAAGTAAAAAAAATATCCAAGGGTAACCCTAATTTTGCCAACATACTTCTATTTCCACCTAATCAGCTGTTTATACAAGGTAGGAAGTTAGGAACGACCAATATAATGACTTGGAATAATCAAAACCAAATATCTCATATCATTAATATTGAAATCACACATGACCTGGAAAGTCTAAAAGCTAAATTATATGAACTATTGCCTAACGAACAGATTCTTGTACGTTCTGCGCAAAAAAACATTATTTTAAGTGGTGAAATCAGTGGCCTGGATGTGATGCAGGCAGCCATTGATATAGCACAAAGTTATTTAGGGTCTTCAGAGAGTAAATCACTCAAAGGTGGAGCAGAAGGACATCAAAATCAATCAGAATCATCGAATGTCAAAAATGCAGAAAAAAGCAAAGGTGATGTCCCGCATATTATTAACTTAATGAGTGTCGGTGGTGCTCAACAAGTGATGCTGGAAGTGACTATTGCAGAAATTGACCGAAAAGTATTTCGAGGTCTGGATATCAAATATAACTCATTGCATTCCAGTGATAATTTTAACTTTGGTGCAATCAATTCAGGTGGCTCATTAATCCCTATTCCAGGAGCTGGTGGTCCGGCAAGCGTTGATGCAATGGGATTATTTTTGAGTGGTATCAGTGGCAGTTATATGTTTAATTTAACCATCGATGCCGCACAGAATCAGAATTTGGCTAAAATTTTAGCTGAGCCGGTTTTAACCACTTTATCTGGGCAAGAAGCAACCTTTGTTTCCGGTGGTGAATTCCCCATTCCCGTCCCTCAAACCAATGGTGGTACTGGCGGCAGTTCAATAACCATCGAATTTAAAGAGTTTGGAGTCACTACTCGATTCCTCCCTGTGGTTTTAGATTCAGGACGCATCAATTTGAATATGAATATAGGAGTCAGTGAATTATCTGAAGATGCGGCTATTGTTTCCAGTATAGGCGGCGTATCTGCTGGCTTCTCAATACCCTCACTAACTAAGCGCGAAGCAAGCAGTACGCTGGAGTTAGCCGATGGACAAACTATGAGTATTGCCGGTTTAATCAGTGATAGAGTGCGCTCCAATGTTAATAAATTTCCTGGCCTTGGCGACATTCCAGTGTTAGGTGCTTTATTCAGAAGTGAACAATTTATTAAAGATCGTACCGAACTAGTGATTTTTGTTACGCCGCGTTTAGCTAAACCTATTTTAGCTAAAGATATTAGGCTACCGACAGATTCTTATGTTGAACCTGATGACTTTGATTTTTATATCTTAGGCCGACTTGAGGCTCGAAGTGAAAAGAAGCCGTCCATTGCTAACGATAATTTAACCATTACTGACCCTAACGGTGGCTTAGAAGGTCATTTTGGTCATCAATTAATTGAACAGGACAATGCTTTATGAGCCCTCTAATTAAATCAAATAAAATATTTATTTTATTATCTTGCCTTGTCTTG
>Ga0209494_1000989_pt1 | contig 12769 bp, 10 predicted proteins | sample EN1Hudseemescosm_FD_184628 | JGI IMG/M metagenome (GOLD analysis project Ga0209494, IMG submission 184628) | Methane-oxidizing microbial communities from mesocosms in the Hudson Canyon - EN1B Hudson Canyon (SPAdes) (version 2) | ecosystem: Environmental > Aquatic > Marine > Cold seeps | place... | reverse complement strand
TCTGAGGTTCTGCCCAGATTTCGCCATGTCGTACATTACAGTCGCCCTCTCCAATCATTCCAAGAGCCATGTGCGATAGTGGTGCCAAATCTCCCGAAGCACCTAGTGAGCCAATTCTGGGAACTAGGGGGGCAATCCCCTCGTTGACCATCTGAACAAGCAATTCGACAACATCTGGACGACATCCAGAGTGTCCGATGCATAGGGCGTTTGCCCGAATCACCATCATCATCAGTACGTGATCCGGTTCCATCGAATCTCCTACTCCACATGCATGGCTGCGGATGAGATTGTATTGCAACTCCTCTAGTTGATCACGCTCGATGGTGACTCTAGATAATGCACCAAAACCCGTGTTAATTCCATAAACAACTTCTCCTTTCTCTAGAATTCTCTTCACAGCGGACCTGCTCTCAGTCATTGCAATTATTGCAGATTCATCAATTTCGAAAGCCACCGAGCCTTCGCCGGCGTCAATCACATCCTTGATTGTTAATGAACTGCCGTTAAGAGATACAATGCGCTTCCTCATCGTATTTCGCACGACTCATAGCATTAGAATATCGCGCTAATCGTATTGGTTGGACAAAATCTGTTCATCCACAACATTTGGTAGTGTGATTGAGAGCTCACTGTCCTGATTCATAGCGAGTTTGATTGATGAAACAGAACCAGGGTTGTTGGCCCATGCCCTACGAGCGATTCCGTTATTCACATCCCAGGATATCATCGACTGAATACGGTCTTCACATTGATTTGAACCATCCAATACCATACCGAATCCTCCGTTGATTACCTCCCCCCAACCGACACCCCCGCCGTTATGCAAACTAACCCATGTAGCTCCTCTGAAAGCATCACCGACAAAGTTGTGAACTGACATGTCCGCAGAAAACATCGAACCGTCTTTGATGTTGGCCGTCTCTCTGTACGGGCTGTCAGTACCACCTACATCGTGATGGTCCCTGCCAATCACTACTGGGGCAGAGATTTTACCAGTCGAGATGGCTCTGTTGAATGCAGAAGCTATACCTCTCCTTCCAGAGTCATCTGCGTATAGAATTCTGGCTTTGGTGCCAACAACTAGGTCGTGAGAATTTGCATTCTCAATCCACCTCAAATTATCCGCATATTGGAGTCGGGTATCATCCGATGCTGAATTGAGTAATTCCCTGAGTATGCCAGAAGCAATATCATCTGTTACGTCTAGATCTTCTTGAGATCCTGAAGTGCAGACCCATCTGAAAGGACCGAATCCGTAATCGAAGCATATTGGCCCCATTATATCTTCCACATATGAGGGATATCGAAAATCACCGTTCTCAGATATGACATCAGCACCTGCCTTGGAGCATTCTAGGAGGAATGCGTTACCGTAGTCCCAGAAGTGCATGCCGCGTTCTGATAGGGTATTTATCGCATTGGCGTGTCGAATCAGACTTGCTTTGACTGCATGCCTGAACCGCACGGGATCTTCCCGTAGAGCCTTGATTCCATCATCAAAACTCATTCCCGCAGGCATATATCCGCCCAGCCAGGGGTTGTGCAGACTTGTTTGATCACTCCCCAACTCCGGGCAAATACGCCGATCTATGAGGCCTTCCAAGAGATCGACTATGTTACCTACGAAACCCAAAGACACTGCTTCACGTTGAGATTTAGCTTGTTCTGCGCGGTCAAGAAGGGGCTCCAAATCGTAGTACAATTCGGACAACCATCCTTGTTGGTGTCTCTTTTTGGCTGCGAATTCGTTGCACTCAGCAATTATTGCAACTGCACCTGAGATAACTGCTGCCTTCGCCTGAGCACCTGACATTCCACCCAGCCCAGAAGTGACATACAAAATGCCACCCAATCCTTCTTCGGCGTTAATCCCGATGTACTTCCGAGCGGCATTTAACAGAGTTATCGTTGTTCCGTGAACAATTCCCTGCGGGCCTATGTACATGTAGGAGCCAGCAGTCATTTGTCCATACTGAGTGACCCCAACAGCACTCATCAATTCATAGTCTTCCTGGGATGAGTGATTAGGTATGACCATTCCATTTGTCACCACCACCCTCGGGGAACTTGGATTAGATGGAAACAGCCCTAATGGGTGACCAGAATACATCACCAATGTCTGATTCTCACTCATAGAAGCCAGATAGGACATTGTTAGTCTATATTGAATCCAATTTTGAAAAACAGTACCATTACCGCCGTATGTTACTAGTTCGTGTGGATACTGTGCAACACTAGGGTCAAGATTATTCTGAATCATCATCATAATCGCCGCGCAGTGTAAGTTCTTTGCTGGGTATTCGAAGATCGGTCTTGCATGCATCGAGTATTGAGGCCTAAATCTGTGCATGTATATGTGTCCGAGGGACTCTAGTTCAGTTGCAAACTCAGGAGCTAATTCAGCGTGCCACTCGGCGGGGAAGTACCGGAGCGCGTTGCGTAATGCGAGGCGCTTCTGGTCTCGTGTCAGGTGTACTGGTCGCGAAGGAGCATGGTCCAGTGAGTCATCGGTGCGGACCGGGTCAGGTATTATTGCAGGAATGCCTATACCAACGTCTTCGGAGAATTCCAATCCATCACATCCTACTTGCAACAATCATTTTAATTTCCTCTGCTAGTCCGGCACCATCAGATTCGATGTTTTCGATGTTTGTGGACATACGATCAGACTCCTCTTTATCTAATGAGGTAAGATTGATTTTGATGTTCAACGCAGCGATGATTATCGATGAGTGAGCTAACTGAGCAGCAGTTGCGAGATCAGTAATCGCATGGGCATTGCAGTTGGTGGCAAATTTTGCTATATTCCGTAGTAGTATGAGTCCCGTTTCTGCAGTTTCCATAGGAACTTCAGAGGCCCTCAAATAGCCCCTTGCTATTGCTGAGCGCCTTTGTGAAAATTCATCATCAGTGGATTTTGGCATCTTGAACGCGAGTATAACAGAATCAAATGATTCAGCATCCCTATGTGCTAAATCGATGGCAACAGAAATCCCCTCATGGGACTGGTTGAGTGCATTTGTAGCAGAATCATGCCCGGATTCCCATTTACTGCTCTTGAGGGTGAGTCTAGCAACCATGCACACAAGCGCATGAGCGTGTGCAAGCGATAGAGCCGCCACTGAACCACCTCCGGGGGTGGGAGAATCAGATGCTATCGAATCGAGAATCTCGCGGTATCCATCATTCAACTTAATCACCCAAATTGCTCTCGAGTGCCCACTCTATGATACTGTTGTGGGCATCGAATTCTTCAAGTTCATTCAACATTAGACCATCTATTGCTGATTGTACCAATGTAGCATAATCAGCACTATCTGGTTCATTGTGGTAGTGCTTGCCAGCACTGATTATTGCACGGAGGGGGACCAGGCCAACTAATTCCCCTGCTACTGCCTTCAGGCCAATTTTTTCAGCTTCGGACCTGATGGCATCGGTCACTGAATGCAATCCTGTAACATTGTGATTTAGGAGGTTCATTGAGACTTGGGCAGTATCTTGATTATACATCCATCCAGCCGCTTGGAGATGCTGGAACATTCCTGGCTTCCTGATTGGTTTGCCGTCTTCGGAAAGTAACTTTTCCCCATCCACATCACGTAGGATTACACCACTAGTTCGAATGGTTCCGGCGATTGCGTTGGCCTTCTTCTTATCTGAAGTATTTAGGTTGACATTGTAAGCAATCAGAATCTGACGGGCCCCCGTTGCAGTAGCTCCCATTCTGGGTTTGAACTCTGCAGTTCCGTAATCTGGGAGCCATTCAGGGCTAGTGATTTTCGTCTCGAACCCCTCGTATTCCCCCCTTCTGATGTCCGGTAGTCTGACTCTCTGTTTGCTTCGAGCAGATTCTGCATAGAGAAATACAGGTAGATCGAATAGTTCTGATACTGCCTTTGCATACCTCTCCGATAGGGAGATACAGGTTTCAATCGTAGCACCCTCAAGTGGGATAAATGGAACTACGTCGACGGCGCCCATTCTGGCATGCTCGCCGTGATGCTTTCTCATATCGATTAATTCTAATGCAACTGCAGTGCTCGAAATTGCCGCCTCTAATACAGATTCAGGTTGGCCCACCATCGTTACAACAGTGCGATTGAAGTCATACCCCATGTCTACATCTAAGATTGAAACACCATCTACTGATTCAATGGAGTCTGTAATCGCATCGATAATGGCAGGGTCTCTACCTTCACTAAAATTTGGGACGCACTCAATCAACACGCGACCACATCGCCCCCTCGGGCTTACGAGTGATGAGGATTACTCATCAGCGATATAGGGAATCTGGACCGCTATAGTCGGATTCATTGCGTTTGACGTCGATAGTTGAAATTGCATCTGTGAAATCCTTGTGATTGCAGGAAGATCTGCCATCTGTTATTGCTTGCATTCCTGCTTCAATGACCACGGATTTGATTTCAGCTCCACTGTAACCCTCAGTAGCGATTGACAGTTTACGATAACTTACGCCATCTGTCAGTGGCATATGCTTGCAATGCACCTCGAAAATCAACTCCCTTGCCTCTGAATTTGGACTATTTATGGTGATTATCCTATCGAATCTCCCTGGCCTTAGTAGCGCCGCATCAAGCAACTCAGGGCGATTTGTAGCAGCGATTACTTTGACATTGTCCAGTGAATCGAATCCGTCAAGTTCGGCAAGAAGTTGCATCAGAGTCCTCTGAACCTCTCTATCTCCAGATGTAGCAACATCAAGCCTCTTCGAGCCAATTGCATCAATTTCATCGATGAAAATAATTGAAGGTGATTTGGCTCTTGCCAAATCGAACAACTCACGGACCATGCGCCCACCCTCTCCGATATACTTCTGAGCCAGTTCAGAACCAACGAGACTGAGGAATGTGACTTCTGTGGAATTCGCTACGGCTTTGGCAAGCATCGTTTTTCCTGTCCCAGGGGGGCCCGTGATGAGAACTCCTTTCGGCGGTTCAATGCCAAATTCTCTGAATGCCTCTGGCCTAGCCAGTGGTAATTCGATGGTCTGCCTCAGTTGGGTTATTTGTTCATCGAGCCCACCTAGATCTGAAAATGTTGTTTCGGGCCGATCTAGAATCTCCGCACCGGATACCAATGGATCCCATGCATTGTCAAGAACTTCGATAATAGACAAGGTATCTTGATTCATCGCTACTCTTGCCCCGGGGGCTATGGAGGCTTCATCAATACGTCTATTGACGGTGACTAGGAAGACTGTTCCATTAGAGCTTCTGACAACAGCATTGTCTCCAATACGATCTTGAACAAAACCAATCACGAAAGGTGGAGATCGTAGATTTCTGAGTTCTTCATCTAACCTGTTTACTCGCTTCTTTAATTGAGAACATTCATTCTCAAGAAACAGCTTCTCGGTAAGCAACTGTTGGGCACTATCTGAGAGTTCCTTCAATTCATTTTGTACCGATGAGAGGACCCCTCTGATGGAATCACGTGATTCACGTATCTGACCATTGTCGCCCTTGGGCGCATCCTCTGCCTCGCTCGACACATACTTCTACTCTCCTCAGAGTTTTTGACCATTCCCACCCGAAGGGTAATCTCGTATTCCCATTCTGACGGTTCATGGGAACATGTGAGTTGTGCGGCTCCGATACTCATCAGACTAGGCAGGCTATTGCATCCAGCGTCAATGTTGATGCCTGTTCACGATGCATAGATTCTATGGGTTTGGAATTATTTGAATCTCCATTTAGAAGCTCTAAATCTAAGAATTCCAATTCTCTTCAGAAGCATTCTGGTAGTGCCCGCGGACGAAACATTCCCTCAGAGAGGGAGTCATTATTGGGTGACTTTCATGTACGAATCAGAAATCAAAGAGTCTCCAGAGGTTGGCAGCAGAAGGATCTGGCAATGAGGATGAATGAGAGACTTAACACAATACAAAGAATTGAGAATGGTTCGAGACCTACTGATGAGTTGGTAACGAAGTTGGAGAAGGTACTAGGCATTACCCTACTAGGGGAGTCCTCCATGGAATATGACGCACAACTATCGTCTGGAGGCGGTAGGGGACTGACTATCGCAGATGCCTTAGAGGAATACTTGACTAAAGGAGAAACTGATGACTGAAGTTCCCCTTCATGTAATTCACCTGAATCAGGATGATCCCCGTAAGTGCACTGCAAGGGCTATGGAGTCTAGGGGTCATGTTGAATTGCATCATCATCCGCGCCAAGCACCCAAAAGAGGCATCCTACTCAACCCACAATCCGGTACTTTACAGGGACCCGAAGATAACACACTACTCTACCGAGGAGGTTCGATTGTCGCTTTGGACTGTTCGTGGAAATCCCTTGACAGCGCAATCAAAGAGGTATCCCATCATACTAGGCTTGGAGGGAGGACTTTGCCCGTTTTACTCGCTGCCAACCCAGTATCATGGGGCAAACCAGGCAGGTTGACTACTGCTGAAGCCCTATGTGCTTCAGTCATCATATCTGGAAGATGGGAGCAAGGTCGGAAAATCATCGAACCGTTCGCATTTGGGAATGAGTTTCTGAATCTGAACAGTAATCCATTGGAGGCCTATTCAAATGCGAAAACAAATGCCGAATTAGCAGCAATGCAATGGGAGTTCTTCGACAAGCCCGATTCAACGAACGATTGAGCCGGGCGCCAAATCTTCACAAGTAGTCAATACCGAAACATTCCCATCATCGTCTTCAGCTGCTAAGAGCATTCCATCAGAAATAACGCCCCTAAGATCTCGTGGTTTCAAATTTGCCACATATACTACATTGAGACCTAAAAGATCGGATGCATCCACTACTCCTTTCAATCCGGCACAAATTGTGCGACTGGATTGGGGCGCATCTTCTAATGTGATAACGTACAACTTGTCGGCATTTGGATGGTCATCAACAGCAGTGATTCTTCCTGTCTTCATCTCAACTTTCGTGAAATCCTCATAATCGATGTAATCGCCCCCTGTGTCGTCGGGCGTGGTCTCGCTCTCATTGACCTTGCTATCTGCCCCTTCTTCGGCTACGGCCATCTCAGTTGCAATAATCTCGTCTAGATCCAATCTTCGGAACAGAGGGCTTGGTTTTGAGGAATTCCATTTCAAGTCATCAAAAGAAAACGCCTCGTCCCAGAGTATCGTATCAATATCCTTTTCCTCACCCAACATCGTCCACAGTCGGTCAGACTGGAACGGTAGGAATGGCCTCAAAGCCACTGCGAGACCTCGGCACATAGACCAAGCATACGCTAATGCTGACAATGCAGATTTTGCCTCCTCGGAATCTTGATTGTCCAAATACTTCCAAGGAGCTGCGATTTGCAGTATGGAATTACCCAATTGTGCAATACCCATTATACTACGCAGTGCTTCTTTGAACCTCTGCCGCTCCATCGATTCAATGGCTGCAGACATTAGTGCCTGAATATCTGATGAATACTGAGGAAAATCAGATGGATCGAAGAATGAGGAGAGGGGGTTGACTTCATCCGAAGGTAATTTATGAGCCAATGTCATGACTCTGTGTACAAAATTCGCGTATGTCCCAATCAACTCGTTATTGACCCGATCGACGTACTCGTTCCATCGAAAATCTGTATCATGACCTTCAGGCATAATGATCGAGAGGTAATATCTCAGTGTATCTGGATCGAATCTACTCAAAAATGATGGTAGCCATACCGCGTGTCGTCGACTCTTGCTAAACTGGCCGCCTTGTAACATTAGGTATTCATTTGCAGGGACGTTATATTCCAGAGCCAGATGCCCCGGCTCTGGTATGTGCGTGATATTCCCACCTGAATTTGCAGCATTTATCCCCATAATTATTGCAGGCCATATAATTGTATGAAATGGAATGTTGTCCTTACCCATGAAGTAGATGTGCTTCGGTTGATCTCCGTCTTCAGAAATCTTCCACCAACGCTCCCATGCATCATTGCCATCAGAATGTCCAGACTTAGATGCGAACCTCTCCGCCCAGATACGTGCACATGTGTAGTACCCCTGAACCGCCTCAAACCACACATACACTCTCTTCGAGCTCCACTCTTCACCCTCTAGGGGTAGTTCGATTCCCCACTCTATGTCTCTAGTCACAGCACGTGGCCGGAGCCCCATATCCAGCCAGTTCTTTGTCATCGCACGTACATTCGGCCTCCATGTTCCCTTGCGATCTTCGTAATGCGATACTAGAGATTCCTGGAACATATCCAATCGGAAGAATAGATGCTCAGTATCCCTAACTTCGATTGCTGAGGACGAATCCAGTTTGGAGCGTGGATTCAGTAATTCATTAGCCTCGTAAGTAGCTCCACAATCATCACATTGATCTCCACGGGCACCAGAAGCTGAACATACGGGGCAATTTCCTTCGACATATCTGTCAGGTAGGAATCGTACTGCCCCATCTTCTGAAACAGAACAATACTGCTGCATGGTCTCTGTAGACAACATATTCGCATCGAGTAATTCGGTGAATACCTCTCTGACAATTTCCTTATGTCGATAATCAGAGGTTCTGTTGTATAGAGCTCCTCCGAACTCTATTCCCCTAGGATCTACATTGTCCCCCCACGAGCAACCTAAATCGATTAGTGCCCTACTGTTTACTTCGTGGAACTTATCGACTATTTCCTGTGGTTCTACGCCTTCCTGTTCTGCGGTGAGTGTTATGGGTGTTCCATGTTCATCGGAACCGCTGCACATCAATACACTTCGTCCTCTTGCACGCTCGTAACGGTATTGTATGTCTGCAGGGAGGCAGTTGCCGGCAACGTGACCCAAATGGAGAGGTCCATTTGCATATGGCCAAGCCATGAATATCGCTACATGCTCCATTTTCGCCGCCACTAATGGGAAAGGCGGAGCCACATATTCATATCATCATCGCCCATCGCCTGTAATGGAGCCGCGACTCGTGCATACCATTGGTAATCGTCCATATCTCATGGATGAACTCTAAGAGGCATCAGAATTGAGTGATTATACACTGATTGTATCCTATGCCCTTTTGGCTCTAGGGGCGTCGTTTCTATGCAGCATTCTTGAAGCAGTTCTGCTATCGACGACACACGCCCACATCAAGTCAATGAGCGAGAGTCATGAGAAGATTAGTCGTATCTGGTTACGGTACAAGGAAGATCCCGAGAGACCACTCACCGCGATACTAACTTTGAACACCTTCGCACATACTGTTGGAGCCTTAGGGGTAGGTTATGAGGTCGAGAAACTAAATCCAGGAGAGTATGGTGTCGCTATTGCTTCCGCTATACTGACTATTGCTATACTATTGCTCAGTGAGATACTTCCTAAGACAATAGGGGCATTGTATTGGAGGAACTTGACAGTATCCTCGGCACATACTCTACGAATACTGATGATTTTACTCTGGCCAATTGTCAGGCCGATAGAGATGCTCCGATCGCTATTGCCAGAGGTCCATATTGAAGCTGTTACAAGGTCAGAACTGTCGGTACTCGCAGATATAGCTGAAGAATCTGACCAGATTGAAGAGGATGAGGAGACGGTTATACAGAATGTATTGCGCTTGCGTGAAATCATGGTCAGTGACGTCATGACCCCACGCGTTGTCATGTCTACAGTGGGAACTGATGAAACAGTACAGTCAGTAATTGAGAGAATACCAATCATGATTTACGGTCGCATGCCGGTCACAGGGAATAGTATTGATGACGTTACGGGAATGGTACTGAGGAGTGAGATATTGAGGCGGGCATCCATAGATGATTACACCAGTACCATGGGAGAATTATCACGCGCTACACATCACTGCAAACAGGACGATTCGGTCGACAAGGCCTTAGATGTGCTGTTAGAGAACAAAGTGCAGATGCTGATAGTCAAGGATGACTTTGGAGGTACTGTAGGCTTGATTACAATGGAAGATATAATCGAGACCCTCCTCGGTGTTGAGATTGTTGACGAGTCTGACCAAGAAGGAATTGATGACGGTGTTCACCATGAGGATATGAGGGAATTGGCTAAGCAAAGATATGAGCACTCAGAATCAGAATGAGTTAGGCTGCCTTCTCATCATCTTCCGCCATCATCCCACGTTGTTCCGCATAATCTCCAAGTGACTGTAGTCTCTTAATTAATCCAGAATCAGACTCTGTCTTTTCAGCTGTAACTAGCCAAACCCCTCCGAATAACCTGTCCCAGAACCCAAGTTTTTCAGTACTCCTATTGCGCAAGAAGCGATCCAATATAGGCACCAACAATAATGTCAATGAAGTACCAACAAATATCTTGTTTCCTGTTGTCCACTCGGTACCTTCTGAAATTAGTAGTAACATCCCAAAGGAGCCTGCTAGAATTAGTGGAATATTAGCACTTTTTGCCAGATGGTATAGAAATTGTGGGTTATTTCCTCTCGTGTCTACAAATTGAGTTCCAGTGACTATATTACCAGCCGATCTAGAAATCTTTGATGGTAAGTAGATCATATTCCCCAATGCTAGTACCAACGCAGCAAGTATTGGAATCGTAGGATCGGCATCTGCTTGACTCATAATTACTGCTGTAATAATCAAGATTCCCCAATTTGCTATTGTATCTACAAGGTAACGGAATGATGTCCTTACTCGAGCAGCGGGCTCAAATCCCTCAGGTATGACCTTAGCAACCTGCTCCTTCTTGGCTTTCTTCTCCTTTCGCCCCCTACGAGAACGAGTCTTCTTGGCTTTCTTCTCCTTCTTCTGCACTGGCTCGGGCTCTTGAACTATGACAGTCTTAGGTGGTTCCACAGTCGGAACCTGTTCATCTTCATCTGATTGAATCTTCTCGGCCTTTTCCAATAATCCCATGCTTCAACCTCCGTATTTCTCGCCGATGCGGGTAAATATCTCAAAACCCGGTGATTCCACGAACTCGTTTATCTTATCCTCCGGCAATTCGCCTAATTCAGTGTTTATCATTGCGAAGAATGCCTTACGAGCATCATCATCTGCAGCTTCAGGATTTGTGCCCACTGATTCGAATAATGCGAATGAATCAGAATTTACGAACCGATCGATGAAATCTTCAGGCATATTACCAAGAAGATTGTTGACTACATCAAAAAATTCTACGAATTCATCTGCAGGTGTGTCATCTATATCACGTTCTTCAATCTCGATTGTAGGGGCGGATACTAACTCCACTGTAGGCTTTAATGCCCTGATATCCTGCTGCTGCTGCTTTCTAAGTACGATGATTTCCCTATCTAATGCAGATCCAAAGCGGTCCGAGAACCTGTCCAACAGAGTTCCTACGTCACCTGTAGCTATCCTATCTATGTGACCATACATACTATCCTTTGAGTCAGTGGCCATGCTAGGGTTTGATGACCGTCTTTTCTCCCACTGGGCCTGGAAATCATTCGGTTCGTCAGATATCTCCTCCTCTGGGTCCAACTCCGGAAATTCAATGACATCATCAATCTCTAATTCTTCTTCTTGAACCATTGCAGGAGGCGGTGGAGGAGGAGGTAATGTGATTCCTGGAGGCAAGGGGGGAAGAGGGAGCTCAGATACATCAGGAGTCTCGTCGTCGTCCACTACCACATGCCCACCGAGTTGATTCCGAAACTCTCCACTATTCAATATTCTGTGATTGGGGGCACTCGATATCTTCACTTATGGGGATATCAACGCCCCCCATCCTTTCAAAGAAAGGAATGTAGCCATGCTTTCAGGAACCTCAATTACGTCACCTGTACCCCCTTCAACGTAGCATTCTGAGATTCTTGCTGTTATGTCATCCTTGGTTAACTCAACCTTATGTGTTGACTCTCCACCCAGTGCTACTGCTTCGCTCAATGGATCAAATGCATCTGAAGCTTCGGGATTTAACCTATTCAGGGGAAGTTCAGTAACTCTGAGGCCACACTTGCCATGAAGGCTACCAATCCACCTGATGACGCGTTTGACGTCTACAGTAACGTTCTCATCAGTCTCACCGGCTGTACCCAGTACCACCGAAGAGTCTCCTTTGACTAACTCCCAGAATACTGATGTATTGTCCCCAAATACTGTGAGAGCGCGATTTTCACGGAGTCTTGATACCCTCTCGGAATCAAGTGATTGTGTAGCCAATTGTTTCAACTTCGATTTACTGCATGATTTTACGCTGCAACTCGGATTACGTATGCGCTGCTTCATAATTTCATACATCTCATCCAAAAGCCTATTCTTATCTGGCACGTCCTGTGCTATAGCTTGCAGATTATCGAGAACACCATCGATACCTGTTTCAACCCTATTTTTCCATCCTCCTTGTGAATTCCCCACCACAGTTTGGATGCTGACTCCTTGTCCTCTGATGTAATTCACCAATTGCCTGCGAGCATTTGAATCCAATTGTAGGTAAGCAGGGTCTCTAACATGAATATGAAAGCCCCTGTGTCCCGAGAACGAGGTCTGAACATACTGCTCCTGGAATCCGAATTCTGGCTCTAGGAACTCAGACCACAATTTCCATGCCTGATCCTGAATCAATTCGATCATGGTTGGAAAATCTCTATCGGAGACCCCTGGTATGTGATCACCATCTAGATCGAATATCAAATCAGCGCCCAACCACCCCTTATCTGTCATAACACGTTGTGAGGGGTCCTGATAGTATGCTGTACTATGGAAGCATGAATGTGGAGATTTGGTATGTAAATAGTGAAGAAGTTCAGATTTGTCAGTGAATCCGCGATGTCTGTCAGGTGGCCTAGAACCCCAAGGTATGAACATCCATTCTCTCGATCTAAATCTAGGAGGAATCCATATATCA
>Ga0209494_1000982_pt1 | contig 12817 bp, 12 predicted proteins | sample EN1Hudseemescosm_FD_184628 | JGI IMG/M metagenome (GOLD analysis project Ga0209494, IMG submission 184628) | Methane-oxidizing microbial communities from mesocosms in the Hudson Canyon - EN1B Hudson Canyon (SPAdes) (version 2) | ecosystem: Environmental > Aquatic > Marine > Cold seeps | place... | reverse complement strand
ACTTACGTAGACCTAAACGCTCAATTAATGAACGGTAACGAGTCACGTCTTTTTTCTTCAAATAATCCAACAACTTACGACGTTGATTTACCATGCGCAACAATCCACGACGAGAGTGGTTATCTTTTTTATGTGACGCAAAGTGTGGTGTTAAATGAGTAATATGCGCTGTTAATAAAGCTACTTGAACTTCAGGTGAACCTGTATCGGTGTCTGATGTGCGGTATTCTTCAACAACGGCTTTTTTTTGTTCTGCTGTAAATGGCATTTTAATCCCTATAGATTAATTTTAATTATAAACCACTGTTATAAGTGGTTTGTTAACGACATTGTCTCCACGTATAGGGTGTAGAAACAGATGTATTTATAGAAAAAGGCAATTTGCTCTATTCCTATTTTTCTTAAGTAACTTCGTTACTTAAATTAAAAATTTTTTTCGGTACCAGTCTACCATTCAATAGCAATTCTCCCAAGCCTAAAAAGACTTGTTCGCTATACATTCTAACCAGCCCTTGAATGGTCTCGGTTCCATGCTGAATTTGTTGACCATGTTTAATTAAAACAGCTTGTTGCTCTGACAGCTCAATAATAGGTACATCACACAGCGGCTGATCAACTGCCAGCAAACCCGCAGTAAGCTGTTCAAGCGACATCGCCTGACATTGTTCAATAGTTAAAGCATCTTCAAGCTTAAACTGCCCTGATTGCGTTCGTCTTAAGGCCGTAATCGTCCCTCCACAGCCCAGTTTGTGACCAATATCTTCAGCTAAAGAACGAATATAAGTTCCTTTAGAACAAAACACATCAAGCGTTAAGCTATCTGCCGTTGAATCCAGTAATTTTAATTCAAAAATACTAATTCTTCGTGCTTTTCGCTCAACCGTTTTACCTTCCCTAGCCAACTCATATAACTTTCTGCCATTATGCTTTAATGCAGAATACATAGGAGGAACCTGGTCAATCTCCCCAACAAATCCATTAAGACAATCCTCAATCAATTGCTGCGTCAATTCTGGTACTGGCTTCTGCTCAATAATTTCACCTTCAGCATCACCCGTATCTGTCATTACACCTAACTTTACAACCGCCTGATAACGTTTATTGTCATCCAGCATCATTGCTGAAACTTTAGTTGCCTCACCAAAACACAAAGGTAACAAGCCTGTCGCCAAGGGATCCAAGCTTCCAGTGTGCCCTGCTTTGTTAGCATTAAATAATCGGCGGACTTCCTGTAAGGCTCTGTTTGATGAAACACCTAGCCGCTTATCTAATAGAATTATCCCATTAACATTGCGGCCAGACTTACGCTTACTCAAGCATCACTCCTGATTATTACTGTCATCTTCAGAAAGCAATTCTGCAACACGCATACCCGTATCAAAGGAATTATCATAATAAAACCTGAAATCAGAGATATGCCTTAATCGCATTCTTTTTGCTACCTGATGACGAATAACCGGTGCAAGTTCATTCAGCACCTTCACATTATCAGCCTTTGCCTGATCATCACCGTTTAAAACGGTGATGTATATCTTAGCGACAGCAAGGTCTTTAGAGACAACCACCTCGTTCACAGTTACAAAACCTAAACGAGAATCATCCGTCTCACGCTGTAATACATAAGCAAGTTCTTTCTGCATTTGAGAAGAAACCCGCTCACTACGACCATACTCTTTAGCCACAGTTTACAGCTCCCTTTTGACTTCTACACGCTCAAAAACTTCGATCTGATCACCATTTTTGACATCATTGTAGTTTTTCACACCAATACCACATTCCATGCCCATCTTGACTTCATTCGCATCATCTTTGAATCGACGTAATGATTCTAACTGGCCTTCATAGATAACGATATTGTCACGCAACACACGAATTGGAAGATTTCTCTTCACTACGCCATCAATAACCATACAACCAGCAATAGCACCAAGCTTAGGTGATTTAAACACATCACGCACTTCAGCAAGACCGACGATATTTTCCTGAATTTCAGGAGCCAGCATGCCACTTAGAGCACGTTTAACTTCATCTATCGCTTCATAAATAATGCTGTAGTAATGTAAATCAATTTCTTTTTCTTGAATTAATTTACGCGCAGTTGCATCGGCACGGACATTAAAGCCCATTAATATAGCACCTGAAGCTAATGCCAAGTTCGCATCCCCTTCATTAATACCACCCACACCACCATAAACACATTTAACAGACACTTCATCATTCGATAAACTAACCAATGATTCGCGTAATGCTTCCAAGCTACCTTGCACATCCGTTTTAATGACTACATTCAATGTTGAAGTGTCGCCTGCCGCCATTCTAGAAAATACTTCATCCAGTTTAGATGCTTGCTGAGCAGCATGTTTAGTAGATTTCTTTCTATCTTCTCTATGCTCTGCCAATTCTTTGGCTGCTTTTTCATTTTGAGCGAAAGTAAATTCATCTCCGGCCTCAGGTGTACCTGATAAACCAAGAATTTCTACTGGTGCTGCAGGACCTGCTTCGGTAATTGCCTTTCCGTTTTCATCAAACATGGCTCTGATTCGACCATATTCATGTCCACAGATAACGATCTCACCTTTCTTCAAAGTACCTTTCTGTACCAGAATAGTCGCAACTGCACCGCGCCCTCTATCTAATCTTGATTCAATGACAAAACCAGAAGCCGCCCCTTCAACAGGCGCTTTTAATTCCAGAATTTCAGATTGCAAAATAAGTGCTTCAATTAACTCATCAATCCCTTCTCCACTTTTAGCTGAAACTTTCAAGAATTGAACGTCACCACCCCATTCTTCAGGCACAACATTCAGAGTCGCCATTTCTTGCATCACTTTATCTGGATTCGCTTCAGGCTTATCCATTTTATTGATGGCAACAATCAGAGGAACACCCGCTGCTCTAGCATGCTCAACCGCTTCTTTAGTCTGAGGCATTACCCCATCATCCGCAGCAACTACGACAATAACAACATCCGTCACTTCTGCTCCACGTGCACGCATTGCTGTAAAAGCAGCATGCCCTGGAGTATCAAGAAAAGTCACACTACCATGATCAGTTTTAACCTGATAAGCACCAATATGCTGGGTAATACCACCCGCTTCACCCGATGCGACTCGAGTTTCACGAATATAATCAAGCAAAGAAGTTTTACCATGATCTACGTGCCCCATAATGGTAACGATAGGTGCACGAGATGATAACTCGCGATTATCAGACTCTTGCTGATCAACCACATCCGCCATCATTTCTTTCTCTAGATCATCCTCACTTTGCAGAACGGGTTTATGCCCCATTTCTTCAACCAGAATAACAGCCGTATCCTGATCAATAGTCTGGTTGATTGTTGCCATAATACCCAGTTTCATTAACTGTTTAATGACCTCACCAACTTTAACACTCATTTTTTGAGCAAGATCTGAAACCATCACCATTTCAGGTATGGTTACATCTTTAATAATGGCTTCAACTGGCTTTGCAAACTGATGCTTCGCATCTGACTCAGCAGCCAACTGAATTCTTTTCTGCTTACCTTTTTTACCTTTTTGTCTTCTACCTGCACCTGTCGGCATCGCTTGCCCACGACCAGGAGCCAGACCTCTTTTAGGTGCTGGTCCAGCAGGCCTAGCAGCTACAGGTGCATTTCTATTTGCACCCGGTGAAGCTGCCTGTTTTTTCTTATGCAGTGTTTGCTGTTTTTTTGCTTCAGCCTGCTTTCTTACTTTTGCAGCATTTCTTTCTATTGAAGCTTCAAGTCTTGCTTTTTTCTCTGCTTCCAGACGTTTTGCAGTAATTTCTTCTTCCGAAAGTTTTGGCACTTCAGGCTCTGCTGGCTTTTCTGGCGTATCAGCTGGTTTTTCTTCTGATTCTGCAGAAACGCTTACTACTTCTACTTCGGCAACTTTTTCCAAATCTGCCGGCTTATCTGATTTTTTTTCTACCACAGAAACCTCTTCTTTAGCCACACTATCTTCAGCCACAACAACTTGCGCTTCAACAGCGGGTACTTTTTCTTCAGTAACTGCTTTTTGTTTCTCTGCTAATACAGCAACTTCTGTTTGTTTTTTCTCATCAAGGGCCGCCTGAATACTTGCTTCATGCTTTTTTCTATCTTCTTCTTCAGCCGCTATCTGTTCCTTCTGATCTTCCAAGGCCTTCTTAGCCAATTCAATTTCTTTTTGCTCTGCTGAAATATCAGGTTCGCCACGCTTTATATAGGTTTTCTTCTTTCTTACTTCGACATTAACTGTTTTCTTAGCTTCGCCAGGACCCGTAGACTGAGTCAATTCAGACACCTTTCTGCGCTTCAAGGTGATTTTTTTAGGTACTTCAGCACCTTCATCAGCTTCCGTTTTACCATGTCTTTTACGCAGATGTGCCAATAATTTCACTCGCTCATCTTCGTCGATCAAATCCTCAGGTGCAGAAGCAGAAACCCCAGCTTCCTTTAATTGTTCCAAAAAGCGATCCAGAGGTATTTTCACCATCTCTGCCAATTCTTTTACTGTCTTATCACTCATATTTTCCCCCTACCCTTCGCTTTGATCGTCTGCAAACCATGGTTCGCGCGCTTTCATAATCAGTTTTCCTGCCCTTTCTTCATCCATCCCCGAAAACTGCAGAAGATCATCAATTGCCTGATCCGCCAAGTCCTCCATGGTCAAGATACCCTTTGCAGCCATTTCATGTGCCAAGTCTTCTTCCATACCTTCCATCGCTAAAAGGTCTGCTGCTGGTTTAGACGTTTCAATCGCCTCTTCTGAAGCAATTGCATTAATTAACACAGCATCTTTAGCCCTGCCTCTTAAAGCCTCAACCAACTCTTCGTCGAAACCTTCTATTTCCAGCATTTCTTCAACTGGAATATAAGCAATTTCTTCTACGTTAGTTAAACCCACTTCAATTAAGATATCGGCAATCTCTTCATCAACATCCAGCTGATCAATAAATGCCTGCTTAACAGCAGCCATTTCCTGATCACCTGTAGCACTTTCTGTACTGGCATCACGAACATTTAATTCCCAGCCCGTTAATTGCGTAGCCAATCGAACATTTTGTCCGCCTCGACCTATAGCCTGAGATAAATTATCTGCCGCTACCGAAACATCCATGCTGTGTTTATCTTCATCAACTACGATGGCATCAATTTCAGCAGGTGACATAGCATTAATGACAAACTGAGCCTCATTATCATTCCAAAGAATGATATCAACTCGCTCACCAGCCAACTCATTAGAAACAGCTTGTACCCTTGAACCTCGCATACCAACACAAGCCCCTACTGGGTCTAATCTTGGATCATTACTTCTGACTGCAATCTTAGCGCGTGAACCTGGGTCTCTTGCCGCTCCGAGAACATCAATCATGCCCTCACCCACTTCAGGCACCTCTAATCTAAACAAAGCAATTAACAATTCAGGTGCTGATCGACTAACAAATAACTGTGGACCCCGAACTTCCGAGCGGACTTCTTTCAAATAACCTCTAACTCTATCGCCAATACGAATTGATTCTCTGGGAATCATTTCTTCTTTGGGAATATAAGCCTCGACATTTCCACCCAAATCCAGATAAACACTGCCTTTTTCCAAGCGTTTAACAACACCTGTAACTAACTCACCGACTCGATCTTCATAAGCTGCAACAATTTTCTTACGTTCAGCTTCTCTGATCTTTTGAATAATAACTTGCTTGGCTGTTTGAGCCGCAATGCGACAAAAAGCAACCGATTCAATCTCTTCCTCAATAAAATCACCGACTTCAATATCAGGATCATCCATTTGAGCGACTTCTAATAAAGACTGTGAATCAGGAAACTCCAGATCACCATCAATATCCTTGTTTTCGCCCACGACTTCCCAACGACGAAAAGTTGTATATTCACCTGTTACTCTATTAATTTCTACGCGAGCGAGAACTTGGTTATTATGACGTTTGACTGCAGCGGCTGCCAATGCGAATTCCAATGCTTGATAAACAACGTCTTTATCAATGTCCTTTTCATTTGCAAAAACATCTGCTACTAACAAAATTTCTTTATTTGCCATTACGCCCTCCTTTTTTAATTAAGTAATCAGGCATCAACCGAGCTTTACTCATAGCCTGAAACGGGATTTCTAAACTGTAATCATCTTGCTGAATGACAACAACATCATTCTCAACATCAACCCGTTCAATAATTCCGGTTAGCTTTCTTCTATTATCAATCGGTTTAAAAACATTGATAATGACGGTACTACCGATAAATCTCTCGAATTGAGAAACCTTAAAAAAAGGTCTTTCAGCACCAGGGGATGACACCTCAAGCTGATAGTTATCAACAATAGGGTCTTCAACATCTAGCATGCCACTTAACTGGTGACTTACCTTGGTACAATCCTCAACTAAAACACCATTTTCCGAGTCAATATAAACCCTTAACAGACCGTTCTTTGGATGAGGATTGTACTCAATGCCCACGCACTCATACCCTAGACCATCTACAATTGGCTCAATTAAATTAACCAAATGCTCAGGAGCCTGCTTCATACTGCCTCACTTTCTTTCAAACAAAAAAAAAGAGCCTATGGCTCTTCCCTAAATAAATCCTAATACTAAACTTTACCAAGCTTAGAAAACAAAAAAACCCCATAAAGGGGTTCCTATAAATCTGGTAGCAGAGGGATAGTTACCCACTGTAATCACTTGACATTGCCAAGGACCTTACAGCACAACAACCCACCACTTTAAGATACGCTACTTTCAAATATTGAGGGAGTCAGTACCTATCGATCCAATAATTATAACACTAAACAATCCATTTTAACAACCAAAGGAAGTAAAAACAGATAAAAACAACACACTCAAAGAAAAAACACCCAGCTCCATTTTCTATGTTTTTTTACCTAGGGTGAACGCAAAAGACTACAAATAATTGCGACAGACCCCCCATTCAAAGCCCTATAAATCTTCTAATCCAACTTTTATAAACAACATATAAAGCTCGACAAGTCACGAGCAAACAGACTAAGCCACCAGCAAACATATAAAACCAATTGTGTCGTTAAAAATAAAAACACATATTACGTCATTAATTTTGATATTAAATGCTATCACTGCCCTGAGAGTAATTAATAGCCACCCAGATTATCTATAATAAATAGACTGTCAATCCATTGAATCACTGAAACGAGAAGGACATTAATACACGATGACTTAGCTCAAGTTTTCATGAAGAATATACTCGCCACATGAGCTTGCTGCAATCAGAACAAAATGCACTTTTAAAATATGACAAGGCAAAACAAGTCAAATTAGCGAAAGAAAATATTGCTCAGGCAATTTAAGACGGCGCTTCAGCTGCAGCAATAAAAGACGACCTTATTCGCACCTTAGAAAGTCAAGAGGAACTAAATGAGCTTTTACCCAGCAAAGACAAGCCAATAAAACCTTGAATTCATCCAGCTATGGCGAACCGCAATCGTGATGAGGTTAAAATCTCATGAAAAGCGAGAATTGACAATAAACACGGGGAAGCCTAGGAACAAATATGAATACTAATAGAAAAAATTACTTTAACGCCAGAAACCAATAAAAGATCTAAAAATTGATACCCATGGATATAGAGACTGGTATTCAGGAAATTACTACTGAGGATATAACTATGAAAGAAGACCGTAATATAAAACAAGGACTATTCATGTCAATGAGACTTAAAAATCCTAATCAATGGTAGCGGGGGCAGGATTTGAACCTACGACCTTCGGGTTATGAGCCCGACGAGCTACCAAACTGCTCCACCCCGCGATTGATTACTTTATTCGCCAGAAACCAATAAAAGATCTTAAAATTGATCTTTATGGATATTTGACTGATATTCAGAAAATTACTACTGAAGACAAAACGACAAAAGAAAGCCGCAATATAAAACACAGACTACTCAAACCATTGATTGCCAATGACATTTGAAAAGCCAGATCAATGGTAGCGGGGGCAGGATTTGAACCTACGACCTTCGGGTTATGAGCCCGACGAGCTACCAAACTGCTCCACCCCGCGATTGATTTTTACTATTATAAGCATTTTTCCATGATTGGCAAGCTTTTTATTTCTTTTAAAGAAAATAAAAACTTAAGACTGACATATCAATCACTTACATATAACACTTTAAAACAGAGACCTTGCATGCAAGGTCTCTACACCACAGAACTCAAACTATAAAATACAACAGCACCGCAGAAAAGATGCCAGCCAACACATCATCAAGCATGATACCAAAACCACCCTCAACTTTTTTATCCACCCATTTAATAGGCCATGGCTTTAAAATATCGAAAATTCGAAACAAAACAAAACCAATCAACACTGCATACCAAGAAAAAGGAACCAGCCACATAGTAACAAGATAACCTGCCACCTCATCCCAGACTATGCCACCAAAATCATGCTCTCCCAACTGTTTGGCCGCATCATCACAAATCCGAATTCCAAACACACAAACCAGTATTGTTAAAACACTGTATATCCAGATATCTGCCTGTATAAAAGCCAAATAAACAGGAATAGCAGCAAGCGTACCCATAGTACCTGGCGCCTTCTTAGCCAAACCAGAACCAAAGCCAAAGGCTAGGAACATGACAGGACTAGACATAATTTGCTTAGCTGACAGCTTATTCCTGCCATATTCAGAATTAAGAAAAATGCTCAAAACCCTTTACTCCCAATTCTTGTATTTCACCCAAACGCTGAACTCTTAAACCTGGCTGCTGTTCAATCACCCCTACTTGAGTACACTCTATATTAATAGACGCCAGCTTATCAGGACTCACAGTAAAACATAATTCGTAATCCTCACCTGCCGACAATGGCAATTTCCAGTCAGCGGTCTCTTCCACGTAAGCCTTAACTGCTTTAGACAAAGGAACGCTATCCCAATCTAATAAAGCGCCAACAGCACTTGTATCTAAAATATGCATCAAATCAGAGGCTATACCATCTGATAAATCGATACATGAACTGGCATAATCTCTTATTTTCAAACCTTCCAGCACTCTTGGTTCAGGCCTATGAAACTTGTTTAAAGCATCCGTAGCAAATTTAGAAAAATAACCTTGCTCTATTTTCAAACCTAAACCCGCATCACCCAAGCCAGTGCCGGTAACAAAAATAAGATCCCCTACTTTTGCCTTCGAACGCCTTAATGCCAACCCTTCTGGTACCACACCCATCGCCTGGACAGTCAACGTCAAAGGACCCTTGGTGGTATCTCCGCCAATTAAATCAACAGAAAATTGTGCTGCTAATTCTAAAAAGCCTGCTGAAAATAATTTTAACCATTGTTCATTTACCTCAGGCAATGTTAATGCCAGAGTTGCCGATACGGGCGTCGCCCCCATTGCAGCCAAATCACTTAGATTAACCGCCAATAACTTTCGCCCCAACGCTCTTGGGTCCGCACCAGAAAAAAAGTGCACGCCTTCAACCATTGTATCAACAGTAACTGCAAGCTCATCACCCTCAGAAACCTTGATTAGCGCACAATCATCACCCACCCCCAATCGATTCACCGAATTAATCAGGGATTGCGAGGTAAAATAACGCTGAATTAAACCGAATTCAGATAATGCCACAGCTTTTATTCTTATGACTATAAACTAAAAACAGCTTGATCATTTCTAAAGTTGTTTCCATGCTGATTTTCAAAACTGTTGACAGCAAGGATACATGGATGTATTCACGCCGTGTATTGAGGGGCAGCATGGAAGCGACCAGCAGATTGTTCACAACCATTTTATTTATTTTTTTGTTTCGCTTTAATTTCTACTGCACGCTGTTTTTGGCTCACTTTATCCAAAATACCATTAACATATTTATGACTGCCATCAGCGCCAAAACACTTGGCCAGATTAACACCCTCATTAATGATTACTTTGTACGGTGTCTCCAATCGATTAATCAGCTCATACACACCAATTCTTAAAACAGCCCTTTCTACTGGGTCAATTTTTTCTACGGGTCGATCTACAAATTCAGCCAAGGCTTCATCAATTGCATGCAACTGCTTAGGCACACCATAAAAAATCTCAGTAAAATATGTTTTCTGCGCACCTTTCAGCAACTCTTCTTCCAGAAAATTCATTTCTATCCGACTCAGCGTTTCACCTGTCATTTGCCATTGATAAAGCGCCTGTACCGCACACTTTCGAGCATTAGTTTTTGCCTGACTCATTAATTTTCCAGACTATTAAATAAACTAACCATCTCGACTGCTGACATTGCAGCTTCCGCACCTTTATTACCCGCTTTTGTACCTGCGCGCTCAATAGCCTGCTCAATACTATCAACCGTTAACACACCAAAACTGACAGGCACATCATATTGCAAAGAAACCGAAGCAATACCTTTTACACACTCACCTGCAACATATTCAAAATGTGGCGTTCCACCACGAATAACCGCTCCAAGAGCAATAATCGCATCATATTTTTTTGTTGCCGCGATACGCTGTACCACCATTGGCAACTCAAACGCGCCTGGCGCTTTGACTAAACAAATATCTTCCTTATTTGCTCCATGTCGAACCAATGCATCAATTGCACCACCCTCTAACTGCTCAACAATAAAACTGTTAAAACGGGAAGCCACAATACAAAACTTACCACCTTGAGCGGATAAATTTCCTTCTAATACTTTAACTGTCGACATTTTCTTTCTCTACTTTATATTAAATTTTACAATTCTGAATCATCAGTACAACAATCATCAGAACTCATTTTACGATAGCGGCAACAGCGTCATCCTCTTACTCAGTATGCCCTACAACTTCCAGATTATAACCCGATAAGCCGAAATACTTTTTTTCAACGCCCATCACTTTCATTTTACGCACACCTAAATCAGCCAACACCCTGGCACCGGTCCCTGTTGTACGCCAATCCATTTTTTTCTCAGTAGCCTCAGGCGGAACCACACCATTATCTTCTAACTGATACTGATGAATATGCTCGACTAGCGCTTTATTATCTTCACTCTGCCTAATAACAACTAATACACCCCGCCCTTCTGCAGCAATCTTTTTCATCGCATCATCTATACTGATAGTTCCCGCCGAACGCTTCGAGGAAAACATATCATCCAGCAGGTTTCGTGCATGAACCCTTATTAATATTGGCTCATCACCTGTCACATCACCCATTACTAATGCCAAATGTACATTATCATCATTTCTATCCTGATAAGCATACATTTTAAAATCCCCGTATTCAGTCGGGTAATCGCAAACACTAATGCGATCCAGGGTATTTTCGTTTTGAATTCTATATTGAATCAAATCAGCAATGGTGCCTATTTTAAGACCATGCTGTTTTGCAAAAACTTCCAGATCAGGTCGCCTTGCCATGGTACCGTCTTCATTTAAAATTTCCACAATCACTGCCGCAGGCTCAGTACCCGCCAAGCGCGCCAAATCACAACCCGCCTCAGTATGACCCGCCCGGTTTAACACACCACCCGCCTGCGCCATTAATGGAAAAATATGTCCCGGCTGAACCAAATCATCAGGCGTTGCATTTTTTGCCACAGCCGCTTGTACTGTTAACGCTCTATCTGCCGCAGAAATACCCGTCGTCACGCCTACAGCCGCTTCAATAGAAACAGTAAAATTAGTTGAATGTGCCGTTTTATTATCATTGACCATCAATGGCAATCTAAGCTGCTGACAATGTTCACGCGTTAATGTCAGGCAAATTAATCCCCGACCATACTTAGCCATAAAATTAATGTCGGCAGCCTGGGTAAAAGACGCAGCCATAATCAGATCACCTTCATTTTCGCGATCCTCATCATCCATTATGACGACCATTTTACCTTGGCGAAAATCTTCTATGATTTCTTCAGTTGTATTCATTCAATTATATTTATTTGTTAAAAAAACCACTGTTTTGTAATAATTCTTCGGTGACCGACCCTGTTGAACAAGCTGCCGCCCCCCCCTTCATTAACCTTTCCATATACCTTGCCAGCAAATCCACTTCAAGATTTACCTTACTGCCACTTACCAGCTCACCCAAGGTTGTTTCCTTTAAGGTATGTGGCACAATATTGACACTAAATTTTGCCCCATCTATTTCATTGACGGTTAAGCTTACCCCGTTAATACAAATAGAGCCTTTTTCCGCTATATATTTAGCAATATTATCGGGTGCTTTAAATTGATGGCGATAAGAACGACCATCCTGCCTGATTGATACCACCTCACCCAAACCATCAACATGACCGCTGACTATATGCCCACCCATGCGTGTACTTGGTGTTAAAGCCAGCTCCAAATTTACAGCCGCACCTGTTTTAGCTGTTTTTAAACTGGTTCTGGAAATGGTTTCATTAGAAACATCGGCACAAAAATAATTAGCCCCCAGTTCCACAGCGGTTAAACACACGCCATTGACGGCAATACTGTCACCTAATGCCGCATCCTCTATGGCCAGCTTTCCCGTTTCTATTTTTAAACGAAAATCACCACCCTGAGGCTGTAACGCGACTACTTTTCCTACTGCTAAAATTATTCCTGTAAACATTTCACTCTATTGCATGGTAAAAGTCAGCTTTAAATCAGGGCCAACCTGCCTGACTGCCTGCATATTCAATTGTTTCTTATCTGCCATTTTTTGCAATGCAGGTAAATTAAACAATCCCCGCCCCTGATCACCTAAAATACAGGGAGCCATATAAACTATCCACTCATCAACCACATCAGCATCGAGCAAAGCACCATTAAGAACAGCACCCGCTTCAACTAAAACATGATTGATTTGCTGCTGCCCCAAAAAAACCATGACAGCGCTTA